>ODAI010584541.1_pt1 | contig 54076 bp, 51 predicted proteins | sample 1539321 | NCBI WGS metagenome assembly ODAI01 (sample SAMN02144231, study PRJEB22623) | gut metagenome | biome: sheep rumen | host: Ovis aries | place: New Zealand | reverse complement strand
TTTATAGATGAATATAAAGAAAAATATAGAATCATAAAGCATCAAAGAGAGATTGCAAAGCGTGAAGAAGTTGTTTCTATTGAGAAATATAAACTTCAGCCAAACACTATGCAAATAGGCTTTGTAGCAAACCTTCGGAAGATCATAGAAGCAGGCGAAACTCGCGCACTTTTAATTTCGGCCACGGGTACTGGCAAAACCTTTGCATCTGCATTCGCAATGCGAGAACTTGGTTTTAAGCGAGTGCTGTTTCTAGTGCATCGTGGTCAGCTTGCACGACAAACAAAAGAGGCCTATGGGAAAGTATTTGACAAGTCTATATCTATGGGGCTGGTTGGAGCGGGCCACAGCGATTATGATGCAGATTATATATTTGCGACAGTGCAGACATTAAACCGCGATGAGCACTTGCTGAAATTTACGCCGGAATACTTTGATGGAATCTGCTTGGACGAGGCTCATCATGTTCCCGCAGCGACATATCAGAAGATCATGAGACATTTTAAGCCAAAACTCTGGCTTGGCATGACCGCTACACCGGACAAGCGCGATGACAATATAGAAGGGCGCAATGTTTATGAAATCTTCAACTATCAGATTGCATGCGAAATAAGACTTCAGCAAGCAATGGAAGACAATCTTCTTTGCCCGTTCCACTATTTTGGAATAACGGATCTGGATATAATTGGAGACGAGGGAGAACGGAACTTCTCCATGCTCACAAGTGATGAACGCGTACGACATATAGTTGAGCAAGCAAACTACTACGGATATAGCGGGGAAAGAGTAAAAGGGCTTATCTTTTGTAGCAGCATTCGTGAATCAGAGGTCTTGTCTGAAAAACTGAATAAGATTGTAAACCCTGCGACAGGTAGAAAATTCCGCACTATTGCATTGAACGGCAGCGCTTCTGAAGAGGAACGAGTAGAAGCTTTTGAACGGCTTGCAGCTGACGATAAAGAGGGACAAGACTCCGAAAATTCAAGGCATCTTGATTATATCCTGTCAGTAGAGATTTTGAATGAAGGCGTTGATATCGTTGAGGTTAACCAGGTTTTAATGCTTCGCCCAACGCAGTCGCCGATTGTGTTTATACAACAGTTGGGGAGAGGCCTGCGCAAAGCAGAAGGGAAAGAATATGTTGTAATCCTCGATTTTATAGGAAATTACAACAATAATTTCATGATTCCTATTGCGCTCTCGGGTGATAGAACATATAACAAGGACAACATTCGGAGGTTTATTATTGAGGGCGGTAAGGTAATACCGGGGGCGTCAACCATTCATTTTGATGAGATAAGCAGAAAGCGTATATTCGCATCGGTCGATAATGCAAACTTCAACGACATAAAACTCCTACGCGAGAATTATACAAACTTGAAGAATAAGCTCGGTAGAATCCCGCGTCTCAGAGATTTTGACGATTATGGCGAGATGGATGTTCTTAGAATATTCGATAATGGCAGCCTTGGTTCATACTACAAATTTCTTGTTAAGTATGAACCGGAGTACAAGGTTAGGCTAAGTGATGATGAGGCGAAGGTAATTGAATTTGTTTCAAAGAAGCTTGCGAGTGGGAAGCGTATTCAAGAATTGCAATTACTGAATCGAATGCTTGAATTTTATGCAAGAGGAAGGCATATAGGGCTGTTTGGGGCACTTGCAAATGACTTAAAGGCATATGGAAAGAGTATAAGTTCCGATCAGGTAACAAATATAGCAAATGTATTAACAAACGAGTTTCCGGCAGGCTCTGGGAAAAAGACTTATGAGAAATGTGTTTTCATAGAAAAGAAAGGGCAGGACTACGGTCCGTCCAAAACTTTCATGGAAATGGCAGCCAATAGTGCATTTAGAGATATCTTAAAAGAACTGATCGACTTTGGCATAAGCAGATATGAAAGAGACTACAGTAACTCCTACGGAGATACGGATTTTGTGCTGTATCAAAAGTATACTTACGAAGATGTGTGCCGATTGCTTAATTGGGAAAATAATGAAGTACCGCTCAATATAGGTGGTTATAAATATGACAAAAAGACAGGAACTTTTCCGGTATTTATTAATTACGAAAAAGCGGAAGATATTAGCGCAACAACAAGATACGAAGACCATTTTACAAACAATCGCACTTTGATTGCAATATCAAAATCCGGTCGAAGTATCTCTTCGGAAGATGTGCAAAATTTCCTGCATGCAAAGGAACGAGGAATTAAAGTTGAACTGTTTGTGCGGAAAAACAAGGACGATAAGATTTCAAAAGAGTTTTACTACCTTGGACCTATGGTAGCAAGCGGGAGAGCTGGAGAATTTACTATGACAGGAACTGATAAAACAGCTGTTGAGATAGAATGGCAACTTGTTGAACCTGTTAGAGAAGATATTTACGAGTATATTATAGGTGTATAAACAAAACCGAAGGAGAAAGCTTACTATGTCAGACTTAAAAACCATCCGTGTCGTTGCTGCGGTTATCCGCGGCACACGAGATAATAAAGAAAAAATATTTGCCACGGCCAGAGGGTATGGCGATTACAAGGGCTGGTGGGAGTTTCCGGGCGGCAAGATCGAACCCGGTGAGAGCCCGCAGGAGGCACTTGTGCGTGAGATTCGCGAAGAGCTTACGGCAGAAATCAGAGTGGGCGACTTCATCACAACTGTGGAGTATGACTATCCGAAGTTCCACTTGTCGATGGACTGCTTCTGGGCGGAGATCGAGTGCGGCGAGCTTGTCCTAAAGGAAGCGGAGGCGGCGAAGTGGCTTGCGGCAGGCGAGCTTGACAGCGTGAAGTGGCTGCCGGCGGATCTTGAGGTAGTTGAAAACATAAAAGAACAAATTAAAGCCTGAAAAAAGGCGTGAAAGGAGAAAGAGATGAAAATAGCGTTGGCTCAGATGAAAATGTCCGAAAACATGGACGAGAACTTTGAAAAATCAATAAATTTTATACGCAGTGCAGCCGAAAAAGGGGCGAAATTGGTGTGCTTCCCGGAAGTACAGCTTACACCTTTTTTCGCGCAGTATGAGGATTGCGATGCGTCGGCCTATGCCATGAAGGAAAGCGACAGGCGCATTGCGGCTATGTGCGAATTGTGCAAAGAGGTCGGAATCTATGCTGCACCGAACTTCTACATCGAAGAAGGCGGCAAGCGTTACGACATGAGCCTGCTTATAGATGACAGCGGCAAGGTTGTGGGAAAGCAGAAGATGGTTCATATTGCGCAGTGTGAGATGTTCTACGAGCAGACCTACTATACGCCATCTGAAGAGGGGTTTAAGGTGTTTGACACGCCTATAGGAAAGATTGGTATCGTGGTATGCTTTGACAGACACTATCCGGAGAGCGTCAGAACAGAGGCGCTCCGCGGCGCAGACCTCATCATCATACCTACGGCAAATACAAAGGCGGAGCCGGCAGAACTTTTCAGATGGGAAGTTCAGATTCAGGCATTCCAAAGCAGTGTGAACATTGCAATGTGCAACAGGGTTGGACTGGAGGAAAATATGGACTTTTCGGGCGAATCTATTGTATCGGATTACAACGGTGAAACAGTAGCGCTTGCAGATGACAGCGAGACGCTTCTCATTGCGGAAATTGATCTGCCTGCAGCGGCTGCCACGAGAGCAAGAAAACCGTATACATCACTTAGGAAAACAGAATTTTACGCATAAAGCGGATAGGATATAAAAGGGGAAAACAGAAATGACTGCAAACAAACCAATAATGATAGCAATACTCATACTGGCGCTGATTGTGCTGGTAATTGTAGGGTTTGCGACGGGAGGGCCGTCGCCGGAGGACCTGTACAAAGAGGCTTATGTGCAGGTGGTAGAGCAATACCATGCGGAGAACGACGAGTACAAGTTTGACCTTGTAGACACTGATGCGGACGGAGTTCCGGAACTTGTGGCGGACCTGCCGGGATTTCATGTTTCACTCTTCACCTACGAGGATGGGGCGGTGCGCTGCCTGATGGATCACTGGCCGTATGGTGCGATGGGAAATGCGGGTTATTCGTATGTACCGGAGGAAGGTATATATTGTAACACGAATAGCGATATGGCAGGTGCAATAAGGTACACTTATTTCATGTCAAAGCATGAAGAGGGAGAGCTTGCGACAGACTACTGGGTAGAGGCGATAAACTTTATTGATCTGGACGGGGACGGGATAGCTTCGGAAGAAGAGCTTGAGGCCTCCGAAGATTTTGAAGGGACCTTGGAGTACTACAATGAAACGGATGTCGAAATGTCCGAAAGCGAGCTGAAGGAAACCATCGACGGCTATTTTGGATGCGATTGGGAAGAGCTCGTGGGCATACTCGGGTATGATTCGATTATGAAAAAACTGAACAGCTAGGGAAAATTAAAACCTCCGGAAATAGATTCCGGAGGTTTCGTGATTATAATGAGCCTATTTTGTGATTGCTTTTCTTACTACGCCCTTTGGGTCCTTGATTAAAAGAACTACGAGCCAGATAATCATGGCGAGAGCTACAACCGAAAGACCGAGGAACGAATCATTAACCATATCCTCAAGAGCAGGTGTGAAATATTCGGCACCGTCTTCCATGTAGCCAAAGATTGCATCGCCGAGCCACATCAGGGAAGCACCCCAAAACATTGACACCAGCACGCCAAGCTTCATGTTATCATTCTTGCGATTGTACCAAACGATAGTTGTGATAATCGCAGCAAAAACTGTTATGAGTAAAGTCATTTTATTTTTCCCCCAAATTAGATTGTCTGATGTGCCTGGTCTTGAACAGGTCTTTTAGCGATCGCATCTGCTGCGATGCACATTACGATCCAAACCACTGTGATGATAACGGCCATTGTAACTCCGACCGTGCTCATCTCGTGCAACATTTCGGCAGTATCGCCGGGATCGTTCATAGCTGTTAAAAATGGTGGGAATGGAACGACTTCTCCATGCCAGAGGTGTTCAAACGCTAATAGAACAGCACCACCCCAAAGCAGGTTTGTGAGCCATTTTAACTTTCTGGTGAAAGGAATCTTTGTGGAATCCACTTCAACCTTGTTTTCTTCAACTTTCTTTTTCTCAAGCTGTCCAACAACAGCTGCGACAATTGCTTCGCCTGTAGGAACTAAAAAACATGCCATTGCAAATACCTCCTGATAATACTTACCGCCCCAAGGGGACTTACATACAAATATATTTTATCAGTATAAAGCGGTAGAACAAGCTCCCCCGGGGGTTGTAAAATACCCTATGGGGGGATAAAAATTTTTATTTTTGCGCAATAACTTCCAGTATTTTACAAAATAAAAAAGAGGCTGTTAAAGCCCCTTTGCTATTATAAGCGTAAAATATCCGGCATCGTCCGGGATTTCGGAAAGCTCCCTATAGAGCTTTTCGCCCGGCATGCCGCAGTTTTCGGCTGCGCAAACCTGAAGTCCTTTTTCACGAAGGGCTACTTTTATTTCGCCGATGTGGCTGCCCGACTTCATCAGAACGAAGTTTCCACGCTCCTTCAGAGCTTCCCCCGCATTATGCAGCGCAGGCACAATGTGGAGCGGCTCGTCCCACTCGGCAAGCGGCGTGTGAAGCTTTGCCGCAGCAGCGCAGAAGGAAGGTATGCCCGGCACGAGTTCGACTTCGTAGCCCGCTTCCTCGAGAAGCCGGCTAATGTAGGTAAACGTGCAGTAAATCGAGACATCGCCAAGCGTCAGATAGACGACATTCCGCCCGCTGTCCAGTACTTCGCCGATCTGCCTTGCAGCATGGCTGTGGGCCTTGCGCATTTCCTCGCGATCACGCACCATTGGTGCTTCCAGTGCGATAAGCTCTTTGTCCGCCAGCTCCGGCACGGCCGCGGCAGCGATTTTGTAAGCTACCGACTCGCGCGGATTGCTGCCCGGCACCGCGAATACTTCGTTTTCCTTGATTAAACTGACAGCCTTTAGTGTCAAAAGCTCCGGGTCGCCCGGGCCGACTCCTATACCATAAACTTTGCCTTTCATGTTACTATTATATTAAATATGTATAGAATTTGCAATCTATGCACTACTTTTCACTCGGACATATTAAGTGTATAATATTACGTAGTGAAAATCTTAAATTTGGCTGTAGCAGCCGGGGAGGAAACATGAAAACAAGAAGAGAGGCGCTCGACTACGGGCTCAGCTTTGCGGACACATACGAGGATACGCCGTTTAATGACACAAACTGGCAGCTTGTCAGGTACAAAGGAAATAAAAAGGCGTTTCTGTGGACTTACGAGCGTGGCGGGTACATAAACCTGAATGTGAAGGCCGACCCGGAGGTGGGCTTTATGTGGCGGCAAAAGTACAAATCCGTCACGATGGGATATCATCAGAACAAGCTCCACTGGAACACGATAATTCTCGATGGGAGCGTGCCCGAAGAGGACATAAAAAGGATGATTGCGGACAGCTACGAACTGATTTCGGACTGTCCTGCAAAGCGTATATACGAGGCGGTAAAACGGATACCTTATGGGCGCGTTGCGACTTATGCGCAGGTGGCAGCAGAAGCCGGCAACCGCAAGATGGCGCGTGCTGTGGGAAATGCGCTGCACAAAAATCCCGATCCGGCTGGCATTCCGTGCTTCCGCGTAGTTAATGCAAAGGGAGAGCTTGCGGGAGAATTTGCGTTCGGCGGCGCCGGTGCACAGGCAAAGTTGCTTCGCAGCGAAGGCGTCGAGGTTGTGGACGGAAAGGGAGATCTTAAACGTTTTCAGTGGAAAAAATAGTTTTGTGAGGAGGAGAAATGAAGGTACTGATTTTAAACGGCAGCCCGCACGAGGGTGGTAATACATCGACTGCGGTTGCGGAGATGGTAAAGGTGTTTAAAGAAGAGGGAATCGAGACTGAAGTTGTGAGGCTTGGTGCAATGGATATTCGAGGCTGCATTGCCTGCGGGAGCTGCGGCAGGACGGGGCGCTGCGCATTTGACGATATCGTAAATGAGATTGCGGCCAAGTTTGAGACGGCAGACGGACTGGTTGCGGCTTCGCCGGTGTACTATGCTTCGGCCAATGCGACGCTGGTGGCCTGCCTCGACCGCCTGTTCTACAGCACAGCCTTTGACAAGACCATGAAGGTCGGTGCAAGCGTAGCTGTTGCAAGGCGCGGCGGCTGCTCTGCAACTTTCGACGAGCTCAACAAATACTTTACGATAAGCGGCATGCCGGTGGCATCGAGCTGCTACTGGAACAGTGTGCACGGCTGCACAAAGGGCGAGGCCGAAAAAGACCTCGAAGGGCTGGCGACAATGCGTGTGCTCGCGAGAAACATGTCGTTCCTTATGAAGAGCATCGCTCTTGGCCGCGAAAAGTACGGAATGCCCGCAAAAGAGGACATTCCGGTAACAAACTTTATTCGTTAATTTTCGGCGGATCAAAAGCGTCGACTATTTCCATGTAGGCCTCGAGGTGGTCGCGGAGCGGCACATCCGAGTGAAGCCGCATAAACCAGTCGATTGCCTTCGGACGTATCGGCAGTGCGTCAAGCTTTTCGCTCCCGGCTTGAAGGAGCTCTCTCTTCACTGCACGCACTTCGCTGCGCTTCTTTTCGGCGGCCATCAGCACCTCCGCACGGAGAGTTTCGTAGACAACGACCACATCGTGCTCATCGGCAAAGGCTCTGACTTTAGCAAGCAGATTAAACGAGTAAGCGAGGTCGATTGCGAACACCCCAAAGAACATTCCCACGACAAAGCTGAACGCAAGGTTGTCGCCAAACCAAGCAAGTGCGCCCTCTATCCAAGGATGGATAAAGAAATAGTAAACCGCTCCGAGCAGGGCCCAGAAGAAGCTGAAACGCGGGCATATGATGCCCATGATGTTGAACTTTTCAGCGCTGTAGTCCCAGAGCTTTACCTTTAGTCCTTTAATAAATATGATGCCGGCAGCAAACTCGAGCAAGGTCATGAAAACGGCCATCACGACGAAAAGCAGCACCTTCGACAAAACGGTAATGTGTGAAATAAGGGCTGTGTGTTCAAGCCCGGCCAGAAGATACAGCATGCAAAGCCCCAGCCCGTAAATCGGCAGGTACGGTCCGACCAGCATGCCGGGATTTATCCAGCGCCGGGCAATATTTTCTTTTTTGAATCTCCGATAAAAGACTTCCAGCCCCCATCCGAGAGTGCATCCTATAAAAAACAGAAATGCAAGTTTTAAGAATTCGTTCATTGTAAATCTCACTCCCGTCTACGTGGTGAGTTATCTCACCTCTAATATTATATGCAATATTCCTCGGGATTTCAATGGTGACGATGTGTGGCAAACGGTCAAAACAAAAATTGCAAATCGGGCTAATTTTTGCAAATCAGAGTGGTTTTTACACCGCTCTTATTTTATACTATCGTTGTTAGCCAAAGCTAACACGCCCGACACCTCCCTCAATACAACAAGAAAGGACGACAATTCAAATGAATGACAAAAATAATGTAAAGAATGAACTCCTAACCGGGAACATAGTTCAGACGATGCTTTCACTCAGCATCCCTGCAATCCTGGGTATGGTTGTAATAGGACTCTACAATTTCATGGATGCTGCTTTCGTGGGCAACATGGTTGGCCCCGAGGCCATGACAGCAGTAAAGGTATCCTACCCGTTCACACTGCTGGCACTGGTTTTCTACCTGCCGATAATGATTGCTCCAAACGCGATGCTTTCAATGTTTATCACGGATTCGGCAATCGTTGCCGAAGGCGCGCCGATGCTCAGAGTTCTGTTCACAAGCTATATAACATACGGCGTTCTGATTCTGGCGATAACTTTCTTCCAGGCTATCGGCAAAGGCGGCGCAGCGGCTGCGGTTACGCTGCTCAGACAGGTCGTTTTATTCCTGCCGCTGGTGGTTTTACTGCCAAAGGTTTTCGAAAGAAGCGTGGAAGGCGTATTCTACGCCCAGCTGATTACTGATGTGGTTGTGCTGATTTTGGGTATAATACTCATGGCAAAGGAATTCAGGGCAATGCGTAAGGAAGAGAGAGCAAAATGTGTAAAGAAAATAAATCAGGCGAAAATTTCAGAGAGTACATGCATCTGATTTGCAAAAAAAAATCGGACAATGTTTATCACCTGAGAAATGAAGTGGGCGCAGGCTTAATGCGTAGCTACAATGTGGGAAAGGGTATGGAACTGATTTACTCGGAAATTGAGACCTATTACCCCGACTACAGTGAACAGAAAAAACTGATCAATTATATAGAAATCATGTACATGGTCAGCGGTCATGCCGAGTTTGAGATGGAAAACCGCAGATGCGCCACGGCGGACAAAGGGGACGTTCTGGTTTTCAGCACCAACTCTGCCGTCAGGGAATGCAGGATGGGCGCGGAAGGCATGCGCTGCATCAGCATTATAGCTTTCGTGGACGACCTTGCAGATGAGCTCAACAGAATCTTCGGCACAAAAGATTTTGCGAAAGACGATATTTTTGCGGAAGCGTTAAAGTCGGACACATGCATTTGTGTGCCCGCTGATGCGACGCTCGAGCGGGTATTTAAAGAGCTCCTGCAGGTCTCCGACGAGTATGCGTGCTACAGGCGCAAGCTGCTGACGCTTCAGGCCCTACTGGCGCTGATTGACATCAAAGACGGCAAACGGCCGGGCTACCAGTATTTCAGCGGCGACACCGCTAACAAAGTGTACAAGGCAAGAAAGCTTCTCAGCGACAACCTTTCAAGCTTTATATCAATAAGCGAGCTTGCTGAGCGTGTCAGCCTGAATCGTACCACGCTGCAGCAGGTATTCAAACAGGTTTACGGGGTTACCATTAATGAGTACCGTAATCAGATCAGAATGCAGGAAGCAAAAAACTTACTCCTCCGCGGCGACCTCTCGGTAACTGAGGTCGCCGGAATGTGCGGGTATTCCAACGCAAGCAAATTTGCAGGCACATTCAGAAAAGTGACAGGCTGCCTTCCGGGCGAGTGGAGGAAAAGGGCCTGATTCGCAGGTTAAAAATATTGACTAAATTTCCCCCATGCATTATACTATGTAGTGTTGTGGACCTAAAGGCCCGCAAATTATTCTACAAATTGTGGAGGACGAAAATGAAGCACATCGTTACTTTAGAAACTCGCGATATGAAAGAAAGCATGGAAAACGGCGGCTGCGGCGAATGCCAGACATCATGCCAGTCCGCTTGCAAGACCAGCTGCGGTATTGCTAACCAGCAGTGCGAGAACGAAAACGAACAGTAAATAAAATGGCTTGTTCGCAGCCGGGGCGTGGCAGCACGTTCCGGTTTTTTCGCGTGTAATTTACGCACGATACGCCACTGCAAAACCACATAAAGACAGGAGATTTACATGATTCATCAATACAAAATGAACGGTTACAATATAGTCATCGACGCCTACAGCGCCAGCATTCACGTGCCCGACGACATGGCATACGATGCAATCGCAATGCTCGATGCCGGAATGAGCTTTTCCGAGGCCAGATCCTCACTCAAGGCAAACTACCCGGCCGCTCCGGAAGCCGACATCGACGACACATTCGAAGACATCGCCGAACTCAAAAAGAGGGGCAAGCTCTTTTCGGACGACGTCTACAAGGATGCCGCAGGATACCTCAAGAAGCGCACTACAGTCGTAAAGGCACTGTGCCTGCTCGTGGCGCACACATGCAATTTGAACTGCTCTTACTGCTTTGCCTCGCAGGGCAAATTCAAGGGCGGCGAGGGCCTCATGGATATCGAGACCGGCAAGAGAGCCATCGATTTCCTCATCGAAAACTCCGGCGACCGCCACAACCTCGAGGTGGATTTCTTTGGCGGTGAGCCTTTGGTGAACTTTGAGGTCTGCAAGCAGATTGTGGCTTATGCGAGGTCTGTCGAAAAGGCGCACGGAAAAAACTTTCGCTGTACGCTGACGATCATCGGCATTGGCGTGACCGATGAAGTCATCGAGTGGGCGAATAAGGAATGCTACAACGTAGTGCTCAGTCTCGACGGGCGCAAGGAAGTCAATGACCTCTTCCGCGTCGATCTGGCGGGCAACGGCTCTTACGACCGCATCGTGCCAAAGTTCCAAAAGTTCGTGGCTTCGCGCGGCGGCAAGAATTACTACATGCGCGGCACCTTCTCGCACTTCAACACGGATTTTACAAACGATATATTCCACATGGCAGACGATTTGGGCTTTAGCGAGCTTTCGATGGAGCCGGTTGTGACCGACCCGGACAGCCCGAGCGCACTGACAGAAAAAGACCTGCCAATCCTTTACGAGCAGTACGAAATCCTCGCAAAGGACATGCTGCGCAGAGAGCGCGACGGCAAGCCTATAACCTTCTACCATTATATGATTGATTTAACCCACGGTCCGTGCGTTTACAAGCGCGTTTCCGGCTGCGGTTCGGGCACCGAATACCTCGCAGTTACTGCGTGGGGCGACCTCTATCCGTGCCACCAGTTCGTAAACGATTCGGAGTACAAGATGGGAGATGTATGGAGCGGCGTGACAAACGAGCGCCTTGTGGGCGAGTTCAAGGAATGCAATGTCTATTCCCGCCCGGAATGCGGTGAGTGCTGGGCCAGAATGTACTGCGCAGGCGGCTGCGCGGCGAACGCCCTTCACAGCACCGGAGACATTCACGGCGTTTACGAGTACGGCTGCAAGCTCTTCAGGAAGCGCCTCGAATGCGCTCTGATGATGAAGGTCGCAGAGGCACAAGACAGCGCCAAATAAAAAAGGCTAATCTGGGGACAAGGCTAATCTGGGGACAGGCACCAAATTAGAAAAAAGGCTAATTTGGTGCCTGTCCCCAGATTAGCCTTAGATTAGCCTAGTACGGTGTAGATGCTGTCCGCTGATGGGGCAGCGACGGTTTCTTCGGTGCCGTCTTTGTGCACGAGCTTTGCCTTTTCGCCATGCTCAGTGACAGTTCCGATCAGTGTCAGCTCTATCCCGGCGTCAGCCATTGCTTTTTCGAGGGCCTCGGCTGTGCCGCCGTTTTTTTCGGGTGCTGCGAGAATCAGCATTGAACCCGAAGATATCATGCGCAGCGGATTGAAATTAAAATGCGCTGCGAGTTTTTTCGTTATATCCGAAAGAGGCATTGCATCCTCGTGCAAAACTGCGCCGCAGCCCGAAATGTCGCACATTTCCCAGACTGCGCCCAGTACGCCGCCTTCGGTAATGTCGTGCATGCCGTGAGTTCCTATTTTTCCGGCAATCACGCCTTCGCGCACGACGCTGACGAGGTCCAGCATGGTGTGGGCCTCTGAAACCTCTGCGGCGGTGAGAATACCTGCCTTTATCAGAACCTCGCCCTTTTCACCGGCGATGATACCGGTGCCTTCGAGCGCGAGGGACTTTGTTACGTAAATTCTGTCGCCCGGCTGCATCTTTTTAGCGGTCTGGCTGCCGCCTTTCACGGCCCTGCCAAAGGCTGTTGAGACGATGACCGGCTGATTTACGGCTGTCGTAACTTCGGTGTGACCGCCCGCAATCTGGACATTGCAATCGGCAGCGGCTTTTGCGGCTTGCTTCATGATGGTCTCGACATCGCTCTCGGTGGTGCCTTCCGGCAGCAGCACTGTCAGCAGAATCGCCACCGGCTCAATCCCGTTCGATGCGATATCGTTGCAGGAGATATGAATCGAAAGTCTGCCGACATCCTTTACGCTTGCTGTAATCGGGTCGGTGCTGGTAACGCACTCGAGCTGCCCGAAATCCAAAGTCGCGCAGTCTTCGCCAATCCCGGCGCCCGTAATCACCTCGTCACGCTTATATATAATGTTGTCAAAAATAATTTTCTGCAGAATCTCGCTATCCAGCTTTCCGATTGGTAATTTCATATATAACTCCGTTTGTCAAAAAATGTTGCTAACAGTATAATAACATTTAAATAGAATAACCTCCACTTTATTTTAACGAAGACGAAAATGCAGACAAAAACCCAAACGAAAACCGAAAACCCGAGCTTCCTTTCGCAGCAGCTCATCACATACATAGGCAACAAGCGCGCACTTTTGCCTTTCATCGGCACAGCGCTGGATGAAGTCAGACGCAGACTCGGCAAGGACAAGCTCATAGCGGCAGATGTCTTCGCCGGCTCCGGGGTGGTTTCGCGCTACCTCAAGGCTTATTCGTCGGTGCTCTACGCCAACGATCTTGAAGGCTATGCGCAGAGGGTGAATCAGTGCTACCTCGCAAACCGTGAGCAGGTTGACATGAATAGGCTTTCGCGCTTTTTCGAAAAAACCACCGAAAGGCTTTTGAAGGAGCCGCTTTGCGCGGGCTTTATCACGGAGCTTTACAGTCCGCAGTCGGACCGCGACATAAAGTCGGGCGAGCGCGTCTTTTACACCCGGCGAAATGCGATGTATATCGACACGGCGCGGCAGCTTCTGGAGGAAGTGCCGGAACCCTTCCGCACCTATCTTTTGGGGCCGCTGCTTTGCGAAGCCTCGGTACACACCAACACAAGCGGCGTGTTCAAAGGCTTTTACAAGAGCAAGCACACAGGCATCGGCAAGTTCGGCGGCGATGGGCAGAACGCACTCAGCCGGATTATGGGCGATATTGAGCTAAAGCTCCCTGTTTTCAGCGAGTTTTCGTGCGAAACGCATGTGACGCGGCGCGATGCGAACGAGCTGGCAGGAGAGCTTCCCGAAATGGATCTCGCCTATATAGATCCGCCTTATAATGAGCATCCCTACGGCTCGAACTATTTTATGCTGAATCTGATAAACGACTACGAGAGACCGGCAGATGTCAGCAAGGTTTCGGGTATTCCAAAGGGCTGGAACAGGTCGAGGTACAATCGCAGGAGGGAAGCACTCGCTGCGATGCAGCAGCTCTGTACCGATTTGAAGGCATCGCATCTTTTAATCTCCTTTAGCGACGAGGGCTTTATTTCAAAGGAGGATATGGTGGAAATGCTGGAAAAGCTCGGGGATGTGTGCGTGCTTGACAAGGAATACAACACGTTCCGCGGCAGTCGCAACCTTTCGGCGCGCGACATACATGTGAGAGAATATTTATATCTGGTAGAAAAAAGGTAAAAATATTGACGCTTATTTTTACTCAGAGTATACTTAAAAAAATTGAAGTTTGTGATATTATAATACATCGAAAAGAGGGATAGAATGTTTAGACTGAATGTGAACATTATGCTCCTTACAAAGCTCATAACAAAGGAGCGGATTGATGCGGTCATTTCTGATGTGACCTTCAAGGATACGGCCATTCTTTGCATGGAAAAGGAACTTCCAAATGAAGCTTTCGACTACAAGCATCTGGGTATCAGGATAGTTGACAGCGTTGAAGGTGCGAAGTCGGAGCCGGCGGAGTTTATTTATACGATATTGGTAAGTGACACTGTGCCGACTGACACAAAGGCGATAAGCTGTATTTTGTCGCCGAGCACACCACCTGAATATTTTGCATTCCAGCTGAACAGGGCACTTTACGGAGTAATCGGAAATTATTTGTACCATGCGGCGTGGAATATGCTCGAAACAACGACAAACCTGGCCCCGGACCTAATCTGGTACAAAGCACTCGACGGCTCACATTTTAACGTAAACGATGCATTTTGCTATACGGTTTCGAGGAGCAAAGAGGACATCGAGGGCAGGAAGCATGCTTACATATGGAATGTGTCCGAGGATGAGGCTTTTGCCTGCCAGGAGTCTGAAGAGGTGACGCTGAGGGAGAACAAGGCCTGCTCCTTTGAAGAGGCTGTTAACACTCCGGACGGCATAAAAACGATGATCACCTACAAAACCCCTATCACCACCGGAAAGGGAACGATTATAGGAACTGCGGGACTTGCAAGGGATGTGACAAAGCAGAGAAAATACGAAAGCAGGCTCCACGAGCTGGCTATGACGGACTTCCTTACAGGCCTTTACAACAGGCACAAGCTTTACCGCGAGGCGGAAAGGGTATATCCGGGCGAAAAGACCGTAATATATCTGGATCTCGATTATTTCAAGAAAATCAACGACAATTACGGCCATGAAAAGGGCGATATGATATTAAAGCTTCTTTCGGACGAGCTCAAAACGAAGTTCTACGACGGAATTACCGCACGTATGGGCGGCGACGAGTTTGTTGTGGTAATGAGGAGCGACTGCAGTGACGCAGAGCTTCAAAATCGCTTTACTGCAATGGAAGCCGGCTTTGAAGCTTCCAAAGAAACTGCGGGCATCGGCGTTCGTTTTTCCGCCGGCATCTACCGCGGTAGTCTCCCTATCGATGAGGCCATAAAAAAGGCGGACGAGCTGATGTACGCGGAAAAGAGAAAGCATCACGGGGATAATAAAGAATAAAGTAAAAAAACGGAGGACAAGCTGCGAGCCTATCCTCCGTTATTTTTTATGTCTGTTTTACTTATCTCTTCCCGACAAAGAACAGTGCCAGTGTTCCCGGACCGGAGTGTGCTCCGATTACAGGACCTACAAAGCCGATGTGGGCTGCACCGTGTCCGTGCTTTTCTTCAATCATGCTTTCGAGGATTGCCGCATCACCTGCGCAGTCACCCTGAGAGATGAAGTAGATGCCGCCGTCGGGATCTGCCGCGAGCTCGCTGTACTTGTCGGCGAGTGCCTTTATAGCCAGGCGTCTGCCGCGAACCTTTGACATTGCAATCAGCTTGCCTTCGTCATCAACGTGCATAACAGGCTTGATGTCGAGAACTGTTGCCGCAAACGCAGCTGTCGGGCTGATTCTGCCGCCGCGCTTCAGGTATTTCAGGTCATCTACCGTAAACCAGTGGCTGAGTGACGGAATGGTTTCATTTACATAGCCCTCAAGCTCTTCGAGGGTGGCACCTGTCTTTTTCTTTTCCACTGCGAGGTAAACAAGCAGCCCTTCGCCTTCAGAAGCGCAGAGAGAATCGATAACGACAATCTTCTGGTCAGGGAACTGGCTTTCGAGCTCCTGAGCTGCGATGAAAGCAGACTGGCAGGTTGTGCTGATGCCGCCTGAAACGCAGATACAGATGATATCGTTCCCGAGCATGAGCTCCTCTGTGAAGACTCTCTTAAAACCTTCCGGATTAACTGCGGAGGTCTGGAAAACAGAGCCTTCACGCATTTCTGTATAAAACTTTTCAGGCTTTACCTCTCTGTTGAGATATATTCTGGAATCCTCAATATTTCTTACAGTAAGGTCTGCACACTTTACGCCCCACTGCTCGAGTGTGGCTATATCGATGTCACAACCGGAATCGGTGATGATTGTATATGGATTCATGTTATCCTCTTATCCTCCTTATTCAGCAGATATGATATAGTGATAAATCGGCTGCTTGCCCGGAACGACTGTCACGTCATGTCTAGGCGAAAGCACGCTTCTCAGTGTCTCTGCTGCCTTTTCTGCTTCCGAAGCGCTGATGCCCTTGCCGTAGTAAACCGTAACAATCTCGCGGTCGCCGATTTCCTTTGCAAGCATTTTCAGACAGTCGGAGCTTGTATTTGCTGCGCAGTAAAGCTCGTTGTCAACGATGCCTATGTACTGGCGCTTGTGAACCTCGATGTCGTTTACGGTAGCGGACTTTACAGCGCGCGCAATTGAAAGCGTCAGCACTGATTCTGCAGCCATCGTCATGTTTTCGACGTTCTGCTCCATAGTGGCATCAGGGTCGAATGAAATCAGAGCCGATACGCCCTGCGGGATGGTGGTTGTCTTTACTACCGAAACCTCCACATCATCAGCAAGGTTTGCGGCCTGCTTTGCAGTCAGAACGATGTTCGAATTGTTAGGCAGCAGGATTACCTTTTTGCAGCCGAGGCTGCGGATTGCCTTAAGGAATTCGTCCGTGCTCGGGTTCATGCTCTGCCCGCCGGCAATCACATAACCTACGCCAAGCTCTGTGAAGAGGTTTTTGAGACCGTCGCCGTTTACAACGGTTACGAGGCCGTATTCATCCTTGAGCTGAGGCTTTTCTTCCTGCTCCTTTGACGTAACGATAGCGCTGTGCTGCTGACGCATGTTCTCGATCTTTACAAACTGAGGATCGCCGAACTCCATCATGCGTGAAATAACCGTCATAGGCTCGTTCGTGTGAACGTGAACCTTTACGATTTCATCGTCAGCAACCAAAACGATGCTGTCACCCAGATTGTCCAGGAAAGGTCTGAGCTCGTTTATCTTTTCTTCAGGTATATTTTCTTTTCTGTTCATCAGACATTCCGTGCAGTAACCGAACTTGATTTCTTCGGTTGAGAATGCTGAAAAGTCTGCATCGCTGCGCAGTTCATCGGAATCTTCCGTTACCTCGCGCTTTGCGATTTCTTCCGGCTTTACACCCTTTAACGCACTAATCATTCCGGCAATGATGATGGTAAAACCAAAACCACCGGAGTCTACCACGTTTGCGCGCTTCAGTGCAGGGAGCATGTCAGGAGTCTTCTTCAGGGTTTCGCCTGCCAGCTTTGCAATGCTGTCCATACCGCTTTCAATATTCTTTGGGAAGTCTTCCTTTTCGAATACGGTACATTCACGCATTACCGTAAGGATAGTCCCCTCTACAGGTTTCATCACAGCATTTCGTGCAGATTCCGCGCCGCTGCGGAAAGCGTCAATCAGGAGCTTTATATCCGCAGTAGCATGGCCGGCAAATGCATCTGCCATACCACGGAAGAAGAGTGACAATATAACGCCGGAGTTGCCGCGTGCTGCCCTCATGGTGGCCTTTGCTGCTGCGGCAGCATATGCGGAGAGATCCATCTTGCCAACGGCTATAGATCTTACCGCATCAATGGTCAGGAACATATTTGATCCCGTATCACCGTCCGGAACCGGGAAAACGTTGAGACGATTTACTTCTTCTTTGCGTACCTGGAGCTGTGCCGCACCGCAGCAGAGCATACGACTAAAAAGCTCGGCGTCTATGAATTCTCGGCCTTCTTTTCTTCTTAACATATTAATCCCCTCTTATTGAAAAATAATCTAATCTACCAAATAATATTGCCATATCAGGGGGGTTATGTCAAGCCGAAAGGGGGCCTGCAATAATTGTTGTTATAGTTTAATAATTGTGATATAATGCACGTATACGATATGTATACGATAAGTTAAAGGAGAGGATTGGAAATGAAAGAAAACAAGAAATTTATAATGGACGAGGGCGGAAAGAGCCTCGACGATCTGCTTTATTCAAACAAGCATATCGACGGAATTTCTAAAATAGATAATCCGGCAAAGGCACTGCTTGCAGGGGCAGCAGTAGCGGGACTTGCCGCAGTAGCCATTTCAAAGGTCACCAAAAAAGACGACTAGGCGAATTTGGGGACAGGCACCAAATTGGAAAAAATTCTAATTTGGTGCCTGTCCTCAAACTGACAAAAAAGCTAAAAAAGGGACAGGTCAGAAATGCCTTGTCCCTTTTTTTATATTTTTTTCACATAGCTCTATATCGCTCTATTCAGACGATTTAGACTGTGACGGGTTCAGGGCGGATAAATCCATAACGCTCTGTACGCCCTGTCCCTTTTTTAGCTTTTTTTCCACTTTGGTGCCTGTCCCCAAATTCACCTCCAAAATCACCTCGGTGCCTTCAACCACACGGTAAACGGGACCGTAAGGATTGTCCGCCTCCTCGACCATAACTAAATCCGCCTTGAAGATATTGCCCTTTTTATCGACGAGCTTGCTTTTTGTGACGGCCTTTCCCGCCAGAAATTTCTTCGCATCGGTTTTGGTAAAGGTAACATTTGCGAGCAGCTTCATCTTGGAGTTTTTCCAGATTGCAAACTTGCAGCCGTCTCTAAAGCCGCTGCAGCTAAAGGCGAGTCTGGTTTCAGTCACGTCTTTCCCGCAGCGAGGACATTTTCCCAGGACCTCCGGGCCGTCGTTTGATATGCCTGCGAGCCCAAAGGAAGCACCGTACTGCGAACCCGGCCCGTCATCATAGAGGAAGACGTCTCCGCTGTAGATCTTATCCTTTGCGGACGAATAGAGCCTGCGCATGTGAACGGTGTCCGCGGTGCGCCGCCTGCCTTCAGGTGCGCCCTCCGCCTCATCGGCAATCCATTCGCTCCGCAGCAGCTTTTTAACTGCTCCTCGCGTCACCTTTGCCTTGCTCATCATACCGGATTTTGCTTTTTTCCAGATGACAAACTTGCATCCTTCCTTATAACCGCTGCATCCGTAGCCGCTTTTTCCCTCAACGACATCGCAGCCGCAGCGAGGGCATTTGCCAAGAGCCTTTGGCGGCTCATTTACTATTTCTTCAAGCCCAAAGGAAGCACCGTACTGCGAACCCGGCCCGTCATCTACCAAATACACCTTTCCCGGATAAGTCTTCCGACTCTTTTCCGAGTAAAGTCTCTTTATAAATACCGTTTCGTTTGAACGGTGGATTACCGAAGACCTTTCGGCCCCTGCACCCTTTGAAGCCTCCGAAGCCTCTTCGAGTACGGCATTAAACGACATCTGGGCTTCACCGACATCGCTGCTCCCACTGCCTTTGGCACTCCCCTGCGACTTCTCGAAAACAGTCCTTTCGGCATCCTCAAAGCCGCCCGAAAGCCATTTATGAACCATATCGGCGGTTACCTCCACATGGCTCATCATGCCGGATTTTGCGGTCTTCCAGATGACAAACCTGCAACCGTCCGCGTAGCCGCTGCATCCGAAGCCGTTTGTTCCCTCCACGACATCACGGCCGCAGCGTGGACAAGCCCCGAGAAGCAGCTTGCCGCGCCTCATACTTTCCGGCACATGATACGCATCCACCTTTGGATATTCTGTACCAAGCACCTTTTGAATCATCTCAAAGACACTGTCTGTCAGGTCGGTCCAAGGCACTTCGCCATCCTGAATTTCCTGCTGAACCGCCCACCAGTAGCCTGTCATGTCAGGCTTTTTCAGCTCCTCCGGAAGTATCCGATAGAGCTCACGCCCCAGAACCGTTGAGCGTATCTGCTTTCCGCGACTCTCGATAAAACCGCGCGCTTCGAGATTATCTATGATTGTCGAACGCGTTGCGGAAGTTCCTATGCTTCCGTTTTCGCCTTTCTTTTCCCTATCTTTTGCGAGCAGCAGCTCCTTTGCGCGGGGATCTGTCACATAGCGTGCGATTCGCGTCATGTCTTCGTTCAGCGAAGCCTTTGTGTAGCGGGGCGGCGCTTTTGTCTCTTTAGCTTCTGCACCCGCCTTTGTGCAAGCCGCACTGTAAGTCCCCGGCTCTATATTTGAGAGCTCATTTTCCTCCTCCTGCTCGCTGCCCTGCTCGCCTGCAGACTGTCTGATCAGCTTCAGGAAGCCCTCACTTGTGATTTTTGTCGAAACCGCGCGAAGCATTCCTCCCTCGACCGCTGCCTCCAGCGTGGTGCGTTCTTTCTGCGCCGGTGGTAGAAACTGCGCCATAAAGTACTTGACGATGGCGAGATATACGTTCCGCTCTTCCTCGGTAAGCCGGGTGATGTCGAGCTTTCGGTTTTGCGGGATTATCGCAGTGTGCGCCGAGATGTACTTGTCGTTAAATGCCTTGCTGTGCAGGCCGGTGTCTATAGGAAGGCGGGCGAAAATCTTTCCCGCCGGGTCATTTGAGAGATTTGCCATAACCTGTCTTACGGTGCCAGGCGACTCTTTGAACTGCTCCTCCGACAGATACTGGCAGTCGGAACGGTTGTATGTGATGGCATTGTGCTTGTCTCTGAGACTTTGGGTGATTTCGAGAACCTGCCCGGGCTCATAGCCAAACTTTGCCGAGCAGTAAGTCTGCAGCTTTACAAGGTTAAACGGCAGCGGTGGCTGCTCCGTAAGCTGCTTCATTTCGACTTTCACGCCGTCAAAGCTCTTTCCCTTCAGCGCGTCGACCGTCTCTGCGGCGTAGTCTTCGTCGCAGATGCGGCCATCTTCGAGATTCGGGTCGTCCTTTGCGGGCTCAAACACGGTGTGGACGGTTTTTCTTTTGCCGTCTGCCGCTTGCACGGTCAGGTCGGCACCGATGATGAAGTAGCGCTGCTTGGTGTGGTCTTCGATGGCGAGGTCTCTGGTTACGACAAGCCCCAGCGTAGGGGTCTGTACGCGCCCAACCGTCAGCATTTTTACGTGGGGGTTCTTCAGCGAAAAGTAGCGCGAAAAGTTGTAGCCCACCATGATGTCCGCCACAGAGCGCGCATGGGCGGACCAACCGTAGTTTTCGAACTCTTTGTTGTCCTTCAGGTTAGCGAGCGCTTTCCGAAGTGCGGCCTCTGTGGTGTCTCCTGTAGAAAGCCGGTAGACAGGACCGCTGTATTTGAACCATTGCAGAATCTCGTCAATCAGGTATTGTCCTTCGTCGTCAGGGTCGCCTGCGTGGATGACGCATTCGGCCTCGCCGAGGAGCCTGCCAATCAGATTAAGTCTGTCTTCTTTGCCTTCGCCCGGCTTTTTGCCCCAGTCCTCAAAAAAGATAGGGAGAGCCTCGAGACTCCAGCGGCCGTATACTTCCGCATCATAGTCTTCGGGCTCCTTCAGAGTCAGCAGGTGACCAAAGGCCGCAACTATTGCGTATTCGCCCTTTACGGCATAGCCGTCCTTGTTTACGCTGCTGCCTTCGATTGCGGCGGCGATGGCCCTGGCGAGCATAGGTTTTTCTGCAATGATCAGCTTCATTAAAAAGGTTTTTTCCTTTCGAGATTTATAAAAATAATTATATACAATCGCAAAGTGTTTTTCAATTACCAAAGCGAATACCCGAAAAGCCCATTTTGCCTTGCAAATAAAGCGCAGAGATGTTACAATATTATGGAATGTATTGTGGAATACTATAATATAATTTACATACAAGGAGATTTATCAAAATGAAAGATGTAGAAATCAAAAAGCTATTCAGATGTACCGATGAGTACGCAGACCGGGATATTGTTGTCAGAGGTTGGGTCAGAACCAACCGAAACTCTAACAAATTCGGATTTATCGAACTCAATGACGGTACATTTTTTAAGTCCGTTCAGATAGTTTATGAGGCCGACATCATCAATAATTTTGACGAAATCGCAAAGGCACCGATTTACGCTGCACTTGAGGTTCACGGAAAGCTCGTCCTGACACCGGAAGCAAAGCAGCCGTTCGAAGTAAAGGCACAGGAAATCAAAATCCTCGCCGACTGCGATGCCGACTATCCGCTTCAGAAAAAACGCCACTCCCTCGAATTCCTCAGAGAAAAGGCTTACCTCAGACCGAGAACCAACACATTCTCTGCGGTATTCAGAGTGCGCTCACAGATAGCATATGCAATCCACAGGTTTTTCCAGGACAGAGGCTTTGTATATGTACACACTCCGCTGATTACAGGCTCCGACTGCGAGGGCGCAGGCGAGATGTTCCAGGTTACAACTCTCGATTTGAACAATCCGCCTCGCACTGAAAGCGGCGAAATCGATTACAGCCAGGACTTCTTCGGCAAGCAGACCAGCCTCACCGTATCGGGCCAGCTCGAGGGTGAAATTATGGCACTGGCTTTCCGCAACATCTACACATTCGGACCGACATTCCGCGCAGAAAACTCAAACACGGCGCGCCATGCTTCCGAGTTCTGGATGATTGAGCCTGAAATCGCATTTGCAGACCTCGAGGACAATATGGTTATCGCCGAGGAAATGATTAAATACATCATCCGCGATGTCCTTGAAAACTGCCCTGAAGAGATGGAGTTCTTTAACAGTTTCGTGGACAAGGGGCTCCTTGAGAGACTGAACTCAATCGTAAATGCCGACTTTGGCAGAGTGACCTATACCGAAGCGGTAGAGCTTTTAAAGAAGAGCGGCAAGGAATTCCAGTACCCGGTTGAATGGGGAATCGATCTCCAGACAGAGCACGAAAGATACCTTACCGAGGAGATATTCAAAAAGCCGCTGTTTGTAACAGACTATCCAAAGGACATAAAGGCATTCTATATGAGAATGAATGATGACGGAAAGACGGTTGCGGCTTGCGACCTGCTGGTACCGGGCGTAGGTGAAATCATTGGCGGCTCGCAGAGAGAAGAGCGTTACGACGTTCTCGTAAAGAGAATGAAGGAGCTCGGCCTCAAAGAAGAAGACTACTGGTGGTATCTCGACCTTCGCAGATACGGCGGCGTATATCACTCGGGCTACGGCCTCGGATTTGAACGCATCATCATGTATGTTACCGGAATGGCAAACATCCGTGACGTGCAGATTTTCCCTAGAACACCAAAGAACGCAGAATTTTAGTATCACATGTTATGAAAAGGAGGACAAGGCATGTTAGTTTCCTTAGTTCCAATGTTTGACAAAGATTTAAAGGTGAGCGCATATTCTCTGCTCGCGCAGAAAGACAATTACCTGTTGAATCCATCACTGACAGGCATTGAACGTCACGCAATGGCGGCAAAAATCAACGGTGTTGAGGTACTCAACGAAATGGGTGTTGAGACGCTTTCACCGGGAACGGATATTTTCCTTCCAATCAGTAAAATTGCGATTTTCACAGATATTCCGGGCATTTGCCATGTTCCGCATGACAGACTTGTTCTGCTTTTGGAGGACATAAATGCCGATGAATCATATGCTAAGAGACTTATCGAGTTAAAGAGCATGGGTTACAGACTTGCACTCAAAAACCTGCCTGTAGCATCCTATGTTGAGCACGCATCAATCATAAAGCTCATCGACTACATTATGCTCGATTGCGGCGATGTTGACGTGACAAAGGCAAAGATTTTCTTCACAAAGGCTTACCCGCATGTAAAGCTTTGCGTTACAAATATTACAAATCAGGAATACTTTGATGCCATAAAGGGCGACAAGGAATTCCTCTGGTTCGAAGGCCCGTTCTACAGAGTGCCTGTTACGAAGGGTCAGACAGAGGTTGCGCCACTGAAGGCGACATACCTCCAGCTGCTTAATGTAGTCAATGATGACGACTTTGAGCTGACTGACGTTGCTGACATAATCAGCCGCGATACAGCGCTTACACTGAGCTTTCTGAAGATGGTCGGTGCAACAGCCGGCGCAGAGATTACTTCCATTCGCCACGCAGCGGCAATGCTGGGACAGGCGGAATTAAAGAAGTGGATCAACGCAGTCGTTACAAAGGAGCTGTGTGCGGACAGACCGAGCGAGGTTATGCGTATTTCGCTGCTTCGCGCAAAGTTTGCTGAAAGACTTGCAACAATATTCGAAATGGGCATGAGCTCTCAGGAGCTCTTCCTGACCGGACTGTTCTCGGTTCTCGATTTAATCCTCGAATGCCCGATGGCAGACGCTCTTGGGAAGATTAAAGTATCAAAGGATATAAAGGATGCCCTGATAGACCACAAGGGCAAGTTCGCAAAGATTCTGCACTTTGTAGTTGAATACGAAGCTGCAAACTGGCAGGAGATTTCGAGAATCTTTATCCTTGAGAATATCGAGATGGACGATGTATACGAAGCTTACATAGATGCAATAAAGTGGTATCACCAGCTGCTGGGGTAAAACAAATTATTGCGGACGCGTATAAATAATGATATAATTTTTTCTGTGGGCTCTATGCCCCCGGATAAAATAAAATAATGGAGGGTCTTATAAATGAAAGGCTATACAGGCGAAAACATCAGAAACATAGCACTACTCGGGCACGGCGGTTGCGGAAAGACTACTTTTCTTGAGGCAGCCCTCCTTGCGACAGGGGTAATCAGCAGATTAGGCAAGGTAGAGGATGGCAACACAGTATCCGACTACGACAAGATGGAAATCGAAAAGGGATACTCCATCAACACTACTTTGGTACCGGTTGAGTTCAACAAGGTAAAGCTTAATTTCCTCGATACTCCGGGTTTCTTTGACTTCGCCGGAGAAGTGCAGTCCGCACTTCGCGCAGTAGAAGCAGCAGCCATATTAGTAGACGCTTCCGCCGGCATACAGGTAGGAACGGAAAAGGCTTGGGAAGCTACAAAGGCAGCAGGAACACCTAAGTTCTTCGTTCTCACAAAGACAGATAAGGAAAACGTTAATGCTGAAAAGGTTATCGAAGACCTCAAGGCAAAGTTTGGTACTTCCGTTGTTACACTCGACGACAGAGAATCACTTTCAGAAGCTATCGCAGAAACTGACGAAGAGCTGATGGAAATCTTCTTTGACAAGGGCGAGTTCACAGACGAAGAGTTCAACCGCGGCCTGTCAAAGGGTATCGGTCAGGGCGACATCGTTCCTATTTTCCGGTGCTGCTCCATGACAGGTGATGGCGTGAAGGAAGTTCTTCAGCAGTTCATCGACCTCGTACCTGCTCCTACAGCAATCGGTCCTGTAAAGGCTGAATGCGACGGAAAGGAAGTAGAAATCGCGGTAGATCCTAACGGCAAGCCGGTAGTATTCGTATTCAAGACATTGGCAGATGCATTCCTTGGAAAGATTTCCCTCGCAAAGGTTATCTCAGGCAAGGTTACACCTGCAATGGAATTATATAACACAGATGCAGAAAAGCCTGAAAAGCTCGGTTCTGTATTCTTCCTCAGAGGAAAGACTCAGGGCGAAGCACCTAGCGTATCCGCAGGTGATATCGTTGCACTGGGCAAGCTCCAGGTAACCAAGACAGGCGACACTCTCGCTGAAAAGGCTAACCCTGTAAAGTTGCCAAAGATTGCATTCCCTCAGCCAACACTCTTCCAGGCTATCGAAGCAAAGGAAAAGGGCGGCGACGAAAAGATGACTTCCGGTCTCAGAAAGATTATGGAAGAAGACCCGTCATTCCGTCTCGAGCAGAATCCTGAAACCCGCCAGATTCTCATCGGCGGCCAGGGCGAAATCCAGCTCGGTATCGTACTTGCAAAGTTAAAGGACAAGTATGGTGTAACAGTTGAAATCGTTCCTCAGAAGATTGCTTATCGCGAAACCATCAAGGGCCAGTCAGACGTACAGGGCAAGCACAAAAAGCAGTCCGGCGGCGCAGGTCAGTATGGTGACGTTCATATCAGATTCTCACCTTCCGAGAAGGAATTCGAATTCTCCGAAGAGCTCTTCGGCGGTTCCGTTCCAAAGCAGTATGTACCTGCTGTTGAAAAGGGTCTCCTCGAATGTATGGAAAAGGGTCCTCTCGCAGGTTGCAAGTGCCAGAACATCAAAGCTGTTCTCTACGATGGTTCATACCATGATGTAGACTCAAACGAAGCATCCTTCAAGATTGCAGCTTCGCTTGCATTCAAGAAGGGTATCGTAGAAGCGAAGCCTTGCCTCCTCGAGCCAATCATGAAGCTCGAGATTAGAGTTCCTGATGACTTCGTAGGCGCAGTAATGGGTGACCTCCCAACACGCCGCGGTATTGTGCTCGGTATGGATCCACAGGTTGGCGGCTGGCAGCTCCTCCACGCTACGGCTCCACAGGCTGAACTCTTCAGCTATGCAATCAACCTTCGTTCCATGACTCAGGCGCGCGGTTCCTTCACAATGGAATTCGACCGTTATGACGAAGTTCCTGCAGATAAGGCCCAGAAGATTATCGAAGCATACAAGGCATCTCAGGAAGAAGCTTAATTTACGAATAATCAAAGCTGAAATTTTCCACTTTGGGGCTATTACTCCAAAGTGGATTTTTTAAACGAGGGAAAATGGCAGTGAAGGCCACGAAGCAGGCGATGCGTTGATTATAGATGTGGCGAATGGCCTTATGGAAGCATTCGGTAGTGAATATGTCTTTAGACTCGGCGGTGACGAGTTTGTCATATATTCTTTCGCCGGGACAGAGGAAGAATTTAAGGATCAGGTAGGACTTGCAAGAGCTGCGATTAAACGGCGTGGCAGAAGCGCTTCGATGGGTGCTGTTTATGTGACGGATGACTCGCGGAAACGCGAAGAAGTGAGGGCTGCCGCTGATGCACTCATGTACAGAGAAAAAGAAGAATACTACAAAGGACGTAACGATAGGCGAATCTGGGGACAGGCACCAAATTAGCCTTTCGGCGAATTTGGTGCCTGTCCCTAGACTCGCCTTTTTGGAAGTTTAGGGACAGGTTCCGAACTGAGAAAGGAGAAAAAGGCATGAAGTTTTTGCAGTTTTATAAAGAAGGTATACCGACTCTTGCAGTCAAGACAGAGGCCGGTATCGTCGATCTTTCATCTGCTCCCGGTATGCCAAAAACGATGAAGGAGCTTTGTGAGCTACCTGATGTGAATAGCGCCCTTGCAGAGATCGAAAGCTTTTGCGCAAAAGCGAGAGGCGGAGCGTTATTAAACGAAGCTGAAATAAAGTTCGCCCCGGTTGTTACAGGAATGGAAAAAATCGTCTGCATCGGGCTTAATTATATAAAGCATGCGGAGGAATGCCACCCGGGCCAGCCGCTTCCGACTGAACCGACAGTCTTTGCAAAGTTTGGTAATGCGCTTGCTGCACACGGCATGGATATAAAGCTGCCTCAGTCAAAGTGCATCGACTACGAAGCGGAGCTGGTGCTGATAATGGGCAGAGATGGGAAAGTTTTTGCTTACACGACGGGAAATGATTTGTCTATCCGCGACTGGCAAAACTCTACAAGCCAGTGGATATGCGGAAAGACATTTGATAATTTCGCTCCGGTCGGTCCTTATGCGGTTAATGCGGACGCACTGACAAACCGACACCTCGCAATTGAGTGTCGTGTAAACGGTGAAGTAAGGCAAAGTGACTTCATAGATCAGATGATATTCACACCTGAGCAGATAGTGGCTCATTTGATGCCGCGAATTCCGCTGAAGGCAGGAGACATCATTTTTACAGGAACACCATCGGGCGTTATGCTCGGCTACCCGGAGGACCAAAAGAACTGGCTGAAGGCCGGCGATGTGGTCGAAATATCAATTGAAGAAATCGGAACACTACGCAACAGGCTGGTATAAAGCGGCAGCGGCTGCAGATTCATGGAGAATTTGTAGCCGCTATTTTTTTGTTTTTTGAAGAGTATGCCTTGGGAAAGGGAAATCGTGCACAAGGCATACAAAGCAAAAAACAAGAGGAAATAATATTGACAACTAATGGAAATGTGATATAATTATGGAAGAAAATACCAATGCTTCAATATAAAAGAAGCGAAAACCGGCAGCTGCTCAAAAAACCGAAGGAGGAAGCATGGAAAAGACAATACGCGAAGTAAAGGAGAAAGGAATCAGGGTATGGAGAATCACGAAAGACAGGAGATTTGGGTAAAGCGCGAGCTTGAAAACGTGGAGATGAGGCTCCGGTTCATAGATGAAGAGGTGGAGCGCCTCCCGGAGGGAAAGCTGTTATACCTTCAGCACGGAAAATACAGGCGCCTTGCCAGAACGGTGCAGGTTGACGGCAAAAGGAAGGTTGATTACCTGACCAGCATCGAAAAGCGGGGAATTGCACAGGGCCTTTTCAGAAAAGAGCTGCTCATGGCAGAGGCAAAAATACTGCGGAAAAACAAAGCCGCGCTGGAAGGCCTCGGAAAAAAATATGTTGAGCCGAGCCACGAAAATATCATTAAGGCTCTGCCGCTAAAGCTGCAGGAGCTTTCCTCAAAGCTTTAACCGCCCCGATCGGCAACCCAAGCAGCCGGCCAAAGAGCCGAACCAAGCAGCCGGCCAAACAATATGATATAAAAAAAACGCAGAATGTGGTATTATTATCTATATCAAGTAAAGTGCATACCGGAAAGCATATCAGATCGACCGCACACTTTTTATTGATTTCACAAAAATATTATTTATTTAAACGGATTTAACGGAGACATAATATGACAAATTTCATGGTTAGATATCACGCTGACGATATCGAAAAGATGGTTAGATTTTTCGCAGAAATAAAGGCTTCCGGAGCGGCTGAGATTACCAGACAGGAAAAGGGATGCGTGCGCTACGAATACTTTTTCCCTGTGGAGCAGCTGCTCAGCATGAAAAGCCCTGAAGGCGAAGGGGAGAATGCAGCACCAAAGGGCGAGGTTGAAATGCTTCTTTGGGAACAGTGGGAAAGCAGAGAGGATCAGGCCGCTCACACAAAGGCGCCGCACTTTAAGATCTTCGGCGAGCTCAAGGAAAAGTACGGAATCACGGCAGAATTTGAAGTTCAGGACATCGCAGAGTAGCCCCCGCAAAAGGCAGTCAGGAGGAGTAAATTGGCTAAAAGCAAAGCGAAAACAGTTTTCGTATGCAATGAATGCGGATATGAGAGCCCAAAGTGGATGGGCCAGTGCATCTGCGGCGCCTGGAACTCGTTCTTCGAGCAAAAGGTTGCAGACAGCAGCGTTGATGACAAGCGCAGCCGCAGAATCGGCGCGGGTACAGGTGATGCAATCGGCGCCGGCGGGAGAGCACTACCTACCCGCATCAGCAAGATAGTAAGCGGTGACAGGGACCGCCTCGACACAGGCATCGGCGAGCTGAACAGAGTCCTGGGCGGCGGCATCGTGCGTGGCTCGCTTACACTGATAAGCGGAGAGCCGGGCATCGGCAAGTCCACAATCATCATTCAGGCGGCGGCAAGCATCGCAAAGACCTACGGGCCTGTACTGTACGTTTCGGGCGAGGAGTCCGAAGAGCAGATAAAGCTGCGCGCCGAGAGGGTTTGCCCCGATGCGACGGGCGAGCTTTACATACTGTCGGAAACGAACATGGAAAACGTGTCAGCGGCATTTGAAAACATAAAGCCGGCCTTTCTGATAATCGACTCGATTCAGACCATGTACACTGAGGACATGGAGTCGGCGCCGGGCAGCGTTTCGCAGGTTCGCGCCTGCGGAAACGAGCTGATGAGGCTCGGTAAGGTCACCGGCACGCCTATATTTATCGTGGCGCACGTGACAAAGAGCGGCGATTTGGCAGGACCGAAGATTATCGAGCACCTTGTTGACTGCGTGCTGAACTTTTCGGGCGAGAGAAGCCACGACCTCAGAATCCTGCGCTCGTACAAGAATCGATTCGGCACGACCAGCGAAATCGGCGCATTCGAGATGGCCGAGCAGGGGCTTCGCGAGATTGAAAATCTCTCGGCAAGCCTGATGGAAGAGGCGGGCAATGCCTCGGAGGGCTCGGGTATCACGGCGGGGTACGAAGGCACCAGACCGCTGCTTATCGAGATTCAGGCACTGACGGCACCGGCAAACATCGGTTTTGCCCGCAGAACGGGCATCGGTGTCGAGAACACGAGACTCAACATGATAATCGCGGTCCTTGAGCGGCGCGCGGGAGTGTCGCTGATGAATCAGGACGTGTACGTGAACGTGGTCGGCGGCCTAAAGCCGGAGGGGACTTCGACTGACCTTGCGGTGGCGCTTGCACTCTACACATCCTTCAGGGGTGTGACGATTCCCGCTGACACGCTTGCACTCGGAGAAGTCGGACTTACTGGCGAACTCCGCTCAATCCAGAACGCCGACAAGATAGTAAAGGAAGCCGCACGGCTTGGCATAAAGCGCGTAATCCTGCCAAAGCGCAACGCTGAAAAGCTGGCAGGCTCCTCCGGCGTGAAGCTGGTCGGCGTCTCAACCGTCCGCGAAGCAATCGCCGAGATTAGCTAGATTGCGGCCGGAAACTGAAATAGGAAACATAAACAAAATCCCGCCCCTGGGTTACCAGGCCGGGATTTTGATATAAATATGATGAAATATGAAAGAAATCGCGAATTATGATAGAATTCATAAAAACTTGTCGTAAACCGCAAAATATGATAAAATACATATAAAGTAATGAATTATGATGGAATACAATTGATTTATAATGGGAGGTCTCCATGGGAAAGAACAATCCGTTTACATTAACGTTTGGTAAGAAACCTGAAAATTTCATAGCGCGATACGAAATTACCGAAACCATACTCGACACATTTCGAAACACTTCACTGAGCCAGACTTATCTGATAGAAGGCGTTCGCGGGAGTGGCAAGACAGTGCTGATGACTGCCATAGCGAACGAACTGAAAGCAGACGACGAGTGGGTTGTTGTTAACCTCAATCCTTCGCTGAGTCTACTGGATGATATGGCAAAACGGCTGCATGACGAGTGTAAGCTAATCCCCGACATTTTTGGTAAGGGCTTTAATCTTTCGGTTGCGGGTTTTGGCATTGGTGTTGACATGAATGACGGACTTCGAGACAGCGTGAGTGTCATAAAAGGAATTTTGGATGCACTGAAAAAGAAAAAGAAGAAAGTTCTTCTCACCATTGATGAAGTCATGAATAATGATAACATGCGGACTTTTGCCAGCCAGTTCCAGATTTTCATAAGGGAAGATTACCCACTTTATCTTATTATGACAGGGCTTGCGGAGAACATATTAGATATCCAAAACGACCCGGCACTAACGTTTTTGCTGAGATCGCCAAAGATCGAAATGGAGCCGTTGAGCAGGTTGCAAATTACGCGAAAATATGAAGAACTTCTGGAAGTCAGTGAGGAACGCGCAAAGGAACTTGCCAAAATCACAAAGGGCTACGCGTTCGCGTTCCAAGCGCTCGGAGCGGTATATTGGGAGCAAAAGGACAATCCGAACATGGTAGAGATTTTGGGGAAACTTGATGCTATGCTTGACGATTATGTATATAAGAAAGTTTGGTCGTCATTAACTCCTAAAGAGAAAGAAATAGTGCTTGTAATAAGTCATGATGATACAAAGACAGCAGAAATATGCGAAGCCATCGGCATAAAGAGTAACTCATTTTCGCAGTACAAGAAACAGCTTATGCGAAAAGGGCTGCTTTCTTCATCCGGGTATGGCCTCAATTCTTTAACGCTGCCAAGATTTTGTGAGATAGCAAGACTGTATTGACTTACGGCGCTTTTTGAAAGGTGGGTCTGATAGGAAAAAGTTTATAGAAGTACGACAAATCCCGACCTTGGGTTACCAGGGCCGGGATTTTTGATTACTGTATTGATAGAAGTTATTGAAACATCAATGGTGTGCGCTAAAACTTGTTTGTCCAATCTGGACAAACAAGTTTTGACATAAATATGATGAAATGTTACTCGGTTTTAATTACGCCGAAATAAAGCGAAAGTAATTATGAGACCTACATAACCTTGACATACCATGCAAAGCGTGCTACTATCTTGACAACGAAATAACTAAACTGCCACCGGGTAGTGAGCTGATACGCGCTCGTTTCCACATCGTTAGGTCTTAGAAGATGTGAGGGATGAGCGCTTTTTGAAAGGTAGGACTGACATGAAAAAATTTATAATCGAACAGGAACTTCTCAGTATTTTCCCCGAGGTAGAAATCGGAGTTCTGGTTTGCACCGGCATAAATAACCACATAGTGGACGAAAACAAATATGCCGAGTACCTTAAAAATGCTCAGAAAGAGGCGCAAAAGCACATTACCGCGCCGGAGTTTACCGAAAACCCCGTAATCCGTACATGGAGAGATGCTTTCTACAAATTTAAAACAAAAAAAGGAGCCCGCTGCTCCATCGAGGCTCTCTTAAAGCGTGTTTCAAAGGGTAATGAAATCGGCTGCATCATCCCACTGGTTGACATTTATAACGGCATTTCCCTAAAGTACGGCGTACCGATTGGCGGCGAAGACATAGACAAGTTCGTCGGCGATGTGAAGCTCACTGTCGCAGCAGGCGGCGAGGAGTTCATCACTTACGGAAGCGACGAAAGCGATCCGCCGGCTGCAGGCGAAGTAGTCTACAAGGACGACAAGGGCGCAATCTGCCGCTGCTTTAACTGGCGCGAAGGAATCCGCACAATGCTTACTGAAGACACAACAAATGCCTTCATGATAATCGAGACCGTGGACGGCAAAAGCAGCGAGACGCTGAATGCCGCACTCGACGAAATGAAAGCGCTCATAGAAAAAGAGCTGGGCGGCACAGTCACAAAGCATATTGTGAACGCAAAAAACCCGGAAATGGTGATTTGCTAGTGCGCCAGCTCAAACCAAAAGGTGGACCCCTTGCCTTGCTCAGATTTTACACCGTACGTCCCACCGTGGAGGAGGATGATTTCTTTTACGATGGAAAGCCCCAGACCGGAGCCGGATGTTGTGCGGACGTGATTGGTGCTGGCTTTGTAATAGCGGTCCCAAATATTATCAAGTTCTTCGGGAGCAATGCCCATGCCATGGTCGGTGACCTCGCAGCGAACATGCCCATGCGCAGTTTTAATCGAAACAATCACGAGGCGGTCGCTCCCGCAGTATTTGACAGCATTATTTATCAGGTTCGAAAGAACCTGTTTTATTTTGCCCTCGTCGGCCTCAACCGTCACATCAGAAGGGCAATCGAGCAGAATTGAATATCCCTCCTGCTCGCAGAAAATTGCATAAGACTGAACGATTGACTCTGCAACTTCCTTTATCGAGAATGGCTTTTTCTCAATTATCATCGCGCCTGTCTGCAGCCGCGAAAGCGACAGCATGTCGTTTACCAGATGGTTCAGCCTGTCTGCCTCGTCGATGATGACCTGCAGGTGCGCATTTCTCTTTTCGGGGTTGTCGCCCGAAAGGTCGCGAATCATCTCTGCATAGGATTTGACCATCGTAAGCGGCGTCTTCAGGTCGTGCGAAACATTGGCCATGATGTCCTTTTGCAGCGCATTCGACTTTTCCAGCTCCACCGACGTGTAAGTCAGCGTATCCGCCAGATTGATAATCTCGGTGTAGTTTTCGCCGTGGAAGACTGTGCCGTACTTGCCGCGCGCCAGTTCCTTTGCTGACTCGGTGATGTTGTGCAGCGGGCGGGCAATTCTGCCGGCCAAGAAGATTCCGAGCATCAGCGAGAACACCAGCGAAATGATTGTTACATACACAAGCTGATGCGTCAGGATGGTTATCGTCGACTCCACCGGGTAGAGCGGCGAGAAAATGAAAAACCGCACATTCACGACGGACCCGTCTTCGCGCGTGCTTTCAATCTCCCTTGCGTAAGCCAGCGTGTTGTAGTCGGTTGTCGCATCCTCGAGCAACAGCGAAACAGTGTGATTCTTTGAATGAATCAGTTCCTCCTGCGTAGTGCGAAGCTCACGGAAATACATATATGCAGGCGGCGTGTCCTCGCCCATCATAGGCGAATAAATGACGTTGCCGGTGGCTTCCTCCACATGGATGTAGATGTCGCTGGTGGACGAAACATTTGCGCAGAATTCGGTGAAATTCTCCTGACCGTAGTTTGATATCAAAGCCTGTGCAATTCTGTTTGTCTCCGCAATCTTCATTTCCTCGTAGTTGTAGTGCAAAAAATAGATCTGCAGGAACCACAGGAGAACCATTATTAAAACTGCGAACAGGGCAAAATAGACCCAGAGCTTGAACCTCAGGCTTTTCGAGTCAAAGTTCATGCCCAAAACGTTAAGCTTCAAATTTATAACCTACCCCTCTTATGGTGACGATATAGTCACGGTATTTCCCCAGATTGTTTCGGAGATTTTTTATGTGCGTGTCGACCGTGCGGTCGTCTCCGAAGAAGTCATAGCCCCACACATCGGAAAGCAGCTTGTCACGCGAGAGGGCGATGTTTTTGTTCTGCACCATGTAGAACAAGAGCTCATACTCCTTTGGCGTAAGCTCTACCTTTTCGCCATCCACCTTCACTTCACGGGCAGGCATGTTGATCGCCAGACCGTCAAAGACAAGCACGTCATCAGACTTCACGGCTGAACCGACGCTCCTGCGGCTGATTATCGCATTTACGCGAGCCATAAGCTCCTTTGGGCTGAACGGCTTAACCACATAGTCGTCAACGCCCAGCTCAAAGCCGAAAAGCTTGTCATACTCCTCGCCGCGGGCGGAGAGCATGATGATGGGCGTGTCCTTTATCTTTCGGATTTCCTTGCAGGCTGAAAAGCCGTCGAGCTTTGGCATCATCACATCCATGATGATGAGATCGTAGTCATTCAGCTTCACAAGGCCCAGAGCCTCCATTCCGTCTGATGCCTCATCGACTTCATAGCCTTCGAACTCGGAATATTCTCTAATGACAGCCCTGATTTTGGACTCGTCGTCAACTACCAGCAGTTTACTCATATATGTGTATACCTCCAATTGTAACACCTATATTTTATCACTCTAAAAAGTAGAAATATAGCAGATATTGTGAAAAATGTGTGAAGACCGAGAACATTTGACATAACTTGCTTTGAGGGATATACTTATTATGTATGCGTATGCTCGCGACTAAAAAACAAGCTTGTACATCAATGTACAGCATACGAGGGTTTTTATACGCTCATGAGCTGCGCAAAAATGATAACAAGAAGGGAGGTGTGGAAATGTTAAGAAGGATTTTGAGATTCCTGATAACGGTTCTTGGAGCAGCGGTAGGTGTAGGCGCGTTTGTGCTTACCAGATATCTTTTGACTCTGGCTTACGGCAAGACCCCGGAAATCATTGTAGGGCAGGTCGAACAAATTATATACGCAATTATTTTCGCAATTATTTTCGCAATTTTATTCTATCGTGCGTTCCCCGCTATCGGAAACAAAAGCAAAATGGCTGCTGACAATATTGAATCGGAGCTTTCGAGAGTGCCGGCAAATGACCTGATCGCCGCAATTGTGGGACTTGTTTTGGGCTTGCTGGTTGCATATCTCATCAGCGGCATCTATTCCAGCTTTAATATTCCTTGGCTGGAAATAGTGCTCAGCATCGCGACATATTTGATTGCAGGCTTCCTCGGTATTATTGTTGCCACCAGAAAAATCGGTAAATATATCGAAGGTATCTTTCTCCAGGGAAAGATGCAGACTGCCCCGGGCAAAAAGCATAGGGGCGGCAGCGACGCCATGCCGAAGATTATGGACACATCCGTAATCATCGATGGACGCATCCTCGATATACTGAAGACCGGCTTTATTGAGGGCAATATAGTGATTCCTGAGTTTGTACTCGTCGAGCTGAGGCACATCGCGGATTCCCACGATGCGCTGAAGAGACAGCGCGGACGCAGAGGGCTGGACGTTTTGAACAAGATTCAGAGCGAGTACGGCATAGAAATCTACAATACCGCAGATGAAAAATCCCTAAAGGAGATACCTGAGGTTGATGTAAAGCTTCTGAAGCTTGCCCAGATAATGAACGGAAAGGTTGTCACAAATGACTTCAACCTGAACAAGGTCGCTTCGATAAAGGGCGTTGAGGTTCTGAATATCAATGAACTCGCCAATTCCTTAAAACCGGTCGTGCTGCCGGGCGAGGAGATGAATCTCTTCCTTGTAAAAGAAGGAAAAGAAAGCAATCAGGCGGTTGCTTATCTCGACGACGGAACCATGATTGTTGTTGAGGACGGCAGACGCTATATAGGCAAGAACATGGTCTGCACGGTTTCGAGCGTGCTCCAGACAGCTGCGGGCCGCATGATTTTCGCTAAAGCGCAAAGAGTAATTGAGTAAAATCGGGTAAAAAGATGTTCAACGGAAAGAAAGTAGCAGTTATTATCGCCGCCGGGGGCTCGGGCTCCCGGCTCGGCGCGGATATGCCAAAGCAATTTATCAGTATCGGTGGAAAGCCGATGCTTAGAAAGACTGTGGATGTGTTCGATGCAAATGTTTATATTGACGGTATTTGCGTTGTAACAAACAGAGATTATGTGGAGCTGACCAGGCGCATGCTGAAAGACATTGCAAAGCCTCTGACCGTCATGACCGGCGGCAAGCATCGTCAGGATTCTGTTTCCAACGGTCTCCGCGGTATAGCAAACGATATGCCGGACTATGGGCTGGTTTTGATTCACGATGCAGCGAGACCTTTCGTGACGGACTACATCATCGAGGACTGCCTGAAGCACGCCGACTCGGTAGGCGCTGCGGTTGCAGGTGTGCCGGTAAAGGACACAATCCGCTATATAGGCATGACTCTCGAGCGAAAAGACCTCACGATGGTACAGACGCCGCAGGGCTTCAGACGATCGGTGATTGAAAAGGCCTACCAAAGAGCTTACTCGGACAGCTACTACGGAACTGATGACGGCGGCATCGTCGAGAGACTCGGCATGCAGGTGGCTATTTCCGCCGGCGATTATGCGAACATCAAGATTACGACAAGAGAGGACTTACCTATGGATAGAAGAGCGGGCACAGGTTTTGATGTGCACAGGCTTGCCCCCGGCAGACCGTGCATCCTCGGCGGAGTAAATGTGCCGTTTGAAAAAGGCTTACTCGGGCACAGCGACGCTGATGTGCTGGTGCATGCCATAATGGATGCGCTGCTGGGCGCGGCCGGGCTGGGCGATATAGGGAGGCACTTCCCGGATACCGATCCGCAGTATGCGGGGATATCGAGCCTAAAGCTCCTCTCCGCAGTGCGCGAAAAGATTTTGGAAAAGGGCTACAAGCCCGTAAATATCGATGCCTGCGTCATCTGCGAGCAGCCGAAAGTGGCGCCGCACATTGAAAAAATGAAAGAGAATATTGCGCGTGAGCTCGGGATTGAACCGGCTGACGTTAATATAAAAGGGACGACTACCGAACAGCTCGGCTTCACAGGCCGGGGCGAGGGCATAGCCGCCAGCGCAATCTGTACAATAGAAGGAGAATTAACACTATGAGAATGAGCGAAATGCACATGAAAACTTTGCGTGAGGTACCAAACGAGGCCGAAATCGCCAGCCATATATTGCTGCTCCGCAGCGGTATGATGAAAAAGTTGGTTTCCGGCGTATACGGATTTATGCCTCTCGGCTGGAGAACCATACGCAAGATTGAAGATATCATCCGTCAGGAAATGGACGCTACCGGAGCGCAGGAAATTCACTGCTCAGCCCTGCAGCCCGCAGAGCTTTGGGAAGAGTCCGGCAGATGGTCGAAATATGGCCCTGAGCTGATGAGATTAAAGGACAGAAACGGCAGAGACTTCTGCCTCGGCCCAACACACGAAGAGATCTTTACCGACATCATCAGAAACGACATCACATCATACAGGCAGCTGCCGCAGAATCTCTACCAGATTCAGACAAAGTACCGCGACGAAGCCCGTCCTCGTTTCGGGCTGATGCGCTCGCGCGAATTCATAATGAAGGACAACTATTCATTTGACCGCGACGAAGCCGGCCTCGACGTATCCTACAAGAAGATGTATGACGCGTACAGCAAGATCTTCACGCGCTGCGGGCTTACTTTCCGACCTGTAGAAGCTGACACAGGTGCAATCGGCGGCAGCAATTCGCACGAGTTCACAGCACTCTCCGAAGTCGGCGAGTCCGAAATTGCTTACTGCGACAACTGCGATATGGCGGCAACCACAGAGCGTGCCGAGTTCAGAGACGCTCCGGAGGTTAACGAAGAAATGCTGCCGATGGAGGAAGTAAACACTCCGGGTACAAAGACTATCGAAGAAGTTGCAAGCTTTCTGAACCTGCCAAAGGACAGAACCATAAAGGCACTGATGTTTGTAAAGTACAATGACGAGATGACAGAGCAGACAGGCTATGTTGCGGCATTCATTCGCGGCGACAGAGAGCTCAACATGATAAAGCTCGTAAATGCGCTCGGAATTCCTGAGCATGCTATTGAGTTTGCAGACGAAGAAAAGATGGGACCGGCTACAGGTATAGTCGGCGGATTCACCGGCCCTGTGGGTCTTCACGACTGCACAATCGTAGTTGACAGCGAGCTTGTCGGACAGAAAAATATGTGCGCAGGCGCAAACAAAAAAGACTATCACTTAAAGAACGTAAACTATGGTCGCGATTACAAGGGCGACATCGTAAAGGATATAAAGCTCCTCCGCGAAGGAGATCCATGCCCGGTATGCGGACAGCCGACAAAGGTTGCACGCGGTATCGAGGTGGGACAGGTATTCAAGCTCGGTACGAAGTATTCCGAGCCAATGGGTGCGTACTACAAGGACGAAAACCAGCAGGACCGCCTGATTGTAATGGGATGCTATGGTATAGGTGTTACCAGAACAATGGCAGCCGTTGTTGAGCAGCATCACGATGAAAACGGTATAATCTGGCCTATGTCTGTGGCACCTTATCATGTAATTGTCACTCTTGTCAGCGCTGCGGACGAGCAGCAAAAGGCTGTGGCAGAGGATATATACGGCAGACTTCAGGCAGCAGGCGTTGAGGTCCTGCTCGATGACAGAGACGAGAGACCGGGTGTTAAGTTCAAGGACGCAGACCTGCTCGGAATCCCTGTCAGAATTACAGTCGGTCGCGGTGTGGCAAACGGAGTGGTTGAGTACAAATTAAGACGTGAAGCCGATAAAACAGAAAAGACACCTGATGAAGCTGTTAATGATGCAATAGCACTGGTTAACGCAGAGCGCAGAGGATAGGTAGCAAAGTGAAAAGCGAAGCGACATTATTTCGTTTATTCATAGAATTTTTCAAGATGGGAATGTTCACCGTTGGCGGCGGCATGGCAATGGTGCCGGTGCTGCAGGACATGACGGAGAGAAACAAATGGATGACTTCGGAGGAAACTCTCGACTGCATCGCGGTGTGCCAAAGTCTGCCCGGCGTTGTGGCGATAAACATGGCGACTTATGTGGGCTCGAAAAAGAGGGGGCCGCTCGGAGCGCTTTGTACGACCTGCGGAATCCTGCTTCCATCGCTTATCATAATCATACTGGTGGCAATGTTCATGGGGCGCATCGATCAGAACGCATACGTTCAGGGCGCGCTTTCGGGCATCCGCGCAGCTGCGGCGGGGCTGATCGGCTGGGCGACATGGTCGATGGGAAAACAGGTGCTGCGTGGTAAAGGCTGGTTTGCGTGGGTTCTCGCGGCAGTCAGCTTTACCGTTGTGGGCTTTTTCGGTGTCAGTGCGGTCTGGGTAATACTCGGAGGCATCCTGCTCGGCATTGCCTACAATTCCTTCACTTCCGCAAAGGCGGCAAAAGGAGGTGCGAAAGAATGACGTACCTGCTTTTCAGGCTGTTTATGACCTTTTTCAAGATAGGCTTCATTGGTTTTGGCGGAGGGCTGGCAATTCTGCCGCTCGTATATCAGGGTATATCACAGTTTTCGCCAATCACTCAGGAGCAGTTCGCGAATCTCGTAGGCATCAGTCAGGCGACGCCGGGTCCGATAGCGGTAAACGCGGCGACTTATGTGGGATTTCTGACGGCAGGTATACCGGGCTCACTCGCTTCAACGATTGGCGTTGCGGTGCCTTCGTTTATATTGGTGTCACTGACGGTGCACTTTATAGACAAATATCAGGAGAGCAAGCTTGTAAAGGGCGCATTTGTCGGCATCAGACCTGCAGCGATGGGCATGATTGCTTCCGCATTCATTTTCGTCGGCGAGAGTGCTGTCTTCACAGAAGGGCTTTCAGCTGAATATTTCAACCCTGCAGCGCTCTTTATGGCTGCAGCGACCTTTCTGCTTGCGGCAAAGACAAAGCTCGGCCCAATACCGATTATTGTGATAATGGGAGCCGTGGGGGCGCTTTCTTCATTAATTTAAATAAAAGTAAACGTATAAATAAAAAAGATGGTCATTGAAATGACCATCTTTTTGCATGCCTTTTAGGGCATATCAGATTCTAGTATTTGTCGCCACCTTCGAAATCGAGGCTGATGTTAATTTCCATCGGGTCTTCCGGCTGAGGGAGCGCTCTGCCTGCGTTTGCGCTACCCTGTGAAGGCTTTGATCTGTCGAGCTTGAACTGAGCAACGAGGTTCTTGAGCATATCTGCCTGTCCGAAGAGCTCTTCGGAGGATGCAGCCGATTCCTCGGAGGTTGCGCTGTTTGACTGAATAACCTGGGATACATCTTCGATACCGCGGTTAACTTCCTTGATACCGGTTGCCTGGTGTTCTGAAGCATCTGCTATGCCGCTTACGATATCTGCAGCCTTGCTGATACCTTCAACGATTTCAGCGAGGGCTTCTGCTGTTTCGTTTGCAATCTTTGTACCGGCATTAACCTTTTCAACCGAGCCTTCGATGAGGGCTGTGGTTTCGGAAGCGGCCTCTGCGGATTTTGCAGCGAGGCTGCGAACTTCGTCAGCTACTACCGCAAAGCCCTTGCCGTGTACGCCTGCACGTGCTGCCTCAACTGCGGCATTGAGTGCGAGGATGTTTGTCTGGAATGCGATATCGTCGATAACCTTGATGATTTTTGAAATGTTCGCGGATGATTCGTTGATCTGATCCATGGAAATAAGCATTTCTTTCATCTGACCGTCGCCACGCTCTGCGCTGGATTTTACGCTGTTTGCAAGTGTAGATGCTTCGCGTGCATCCGATGCGTTATGCTGGGTCTGATCAGCGATTTCGCCGAGTGAAGCAGTGAGCTGCTGAACGGCTGCAGCCTGCTTTGTGGAGCCGACAGCAAGTGTCTGAGCTGCCTCAGAAAGCTGCTTGGAACCGTTTGCAACCTGCTCTGCGGATTCTGTCAGGCGTGACATTACATCGCGGAGCTTTGAAACTATTGTAGTGAGTGCTTCACCGATTGCTTCGTAGTCGCCGATGTATCTCGACTGATCGATATGTACTGTGAGGTCACCGTCAGCCATTGCTGTGAGGTTGTTCGAAATGTCGGAAATTACACCGCGCAGCTGAGTGATTGTCTTGTTTAATGCATTCTTTGACTGAGCATGGCCACCCTTGTAGTCGCCTTCAACCATGTGGCGAAGATCGCCGCCGGCAACTCTTTCGAGTACTTCCATAACCTCGAGAGTAGGGTTTAGGAGGGCATCTACAGTTGAATTGATACCGTTTGCAACGTCTGCATATTTACCGCGATGAGCGGATACGTCGATTCTCTTTTCGAGGTCGCCTGCGATTGCCGCATCACCCATATCCATAACGTCCTCAACTATGTGCTGAACAGAACCTGTCATATTTGCGATGCTCTGATCGATAGCATCGAACTGCTCTGCGACAGCAGTCTGATATTCGTCAGGAACCATTGTGTTTTCTTCGAGGTCGAACTGACCTTCGGCGATACGTGCGAGATTGTCACGGAGTCTCTTGATGGATTCGTCCGAATACTGATTTGCACGTGTAACAGCGGTTACATCCTGGAATACGCAGATATAGCCTCTGTCATTTCCTGCATTGTCGATAAGATTCTTTGTTACTCTGATGAACTCATGTCCGTCAAAGCTGTAATTTACAGATGCCTGACCGGCCTTAAGCTCTGTAACACCGGAGAAGTCTTTTCCTTCAAGGAGTGCCTTTTTACCTTCCATATCGGAAGTGCTTGTGTAGATGCCTTTATCAATAAAGTGCTGTGCGAGAGGACTGTTAACAAATGTCCAATTGCCTTCGTGGTCAACTGTCTGGAGCAGAACCGGAACTCCGTCGAGCATTGTTTCGTACCAGAGCTTCTTGTCGTTCATGAGCTCGAGGGTATTGTTGATACCTTCCATAGCAGTCCTAAACTCTCCGCCGTAACGGGATACATCTGCTCTTACGGTGTAGTCTTCATTCTTTGCAGCTTCAGCAAGCTTCTGAGTGTCGCCTACGAGTGTCTTGATATTGTCTATTGCGCCCTGAAGAGCGTTCATAATGTCGGCATAGTCGCCCTGAGCATTGTTTGTGAACTCAGGAACCTCGCCTCTGCCGAGAGCTGCGGAAACGTCTGCAACTACATTGATTTCTGTCATTACAGCGTCCATTGTGGCATTAAAGCCTTCAATGATGCGCTGATATCCGCCTACAAACTTTGAAGCGTCGCCTCTGTAAGAGGTGTTTCCAAGTATAGCATTCTGTGTCAGACCTTCCGTCTCGGAAACGAGAGCGTTCAAGGTGTCAACCATCTTCTTCATTGCGATGCTGAGTACATCCTCATCGCTTCTAAGGTTAACTTTAATGTCTGTATTTCCTGCGGCAACCTCATTCAGAATATGAGCTTGCTCGTTGTTTGCATCAATCAGTGACGCGAAGGAATTGATGAGTGTATCTATTTCATCATCTTCCTCATCTTTTCTGTGTACATCGGTAAGCTTCTTGCCCAGTGCGAGATCTGCAGCCTGGTTTGCAATACCGGTAACAGGAGCGATAGCTTTCTTTGTGATGAAAAGCAGAGTTGCGAGGATTACGATAAGTGCAACCAGCAAAATAGCAATCTGCATAATGATTGTATTTGTGGCCATTGCATAAGCTTCCTTTTCAGGAAGAGCAACAACAACGTTCCAACCGGTGTTTTCCATTACTCTGGTTACGGCAACCATCTTTGTGCCGTCTATATCTTTGAACTTGAAGATCTGGCCGGCTTCGTTTGCGAGTACGGCATTAACGAGGTTTTCGTCCAAATCAAAGTCCGTGATGTTGTAATTTTCGTTGTTTTCATTCAGACCCATCAGTTCCTTGTCAGGATGATAGAAAATGGTTCCGTCCTGAAGGAATACCATGCTGTAGCCGTTTTCGCCTACTGTTGTGCTTGCAAGTGAAGCGTGAACGTTATCGAGGTGGAAGTCTACACCTACACATCCGAGATATTCATTTGTGGAAGGGTCTATTACAGGCGATGAGATTGTGCACACCGTATTGCCTGATTCTATGTCAACATAAGGGGCAGTGAAGACGGTTTCTCCTGTTTCATGCGGAGCGGTTGCCCAACCCTCATCCATGAGATTAGGACCCGGATAGTCCTCATTCATTGTATTTCCCGTGGATGATCCTATATCATTTACATACCAGCTGGCTGCATAAATCTCTACTGCAGTATCATCATGCATTTTGTAAGCGCCCTTCAGCTGCTCGTGCAGAGCCGGCCAAAGTGGGCTGTCTACCATATAGTATCTGTTAATTTTTTCATCTCTCATGAAATTGATTACGACAGGGTCGTATGCGGACTGTTCTGTCATGGCAGCGTGTAAGTCAAAGAACTCTTCGGTTTGCTGCACCAGACCGTCTGCGATTGTTCCAAGCTGCTCGTTGGAAGAGTTTCGAACCTGACTCGAAAGAACGAGGCTAAGGATGGCAAGAGCAATTGCAAAGATTATTATTGTAGGAATAGCGGTTTTGATTACTAGCTTTCTGGCAAGCCCTTTCTTTTTCATTTTAGATTTTTCCTCCTCATATTTTATGTGTTTTTGATTAGTGATTAAAGGGTTTGGGTTGACTTTGCTCCCCACATCATCTATTATGACAATGTGTTTGCAATAGGACTGCAAGCCATGACAGATTTACGTTAAAAAATTTATTTCTTATTAAAAAAGAGGAGAAAACAAATGCAGTACGTAGTTATAGAAATGGAAAACGGCGATATAATGAAGGGCGAGCTCTATCCTGAAAAAGCGCCAAAGACAGTAGAAAACTTTGTAAAGCTCGTAAAGGACGGCTTTTATGACGGGCTCATTTTTCACAGATGCATTCCGGGCTTTATGATTCAGGGCGGCTGTCCGGAGGGAAGCGGAATGGGTGGCCCGGGCTGGGAAATCGAAGGCGAGTTTGCGGCAAACGGACATCCTGAAAACGACATCAAGCATGAAAAGGGAGTGCTTTCAATGGCCAGAGCCATGGACCCTAATTCGGCAGGCTCGCAGTTCTTTATTATGGTAGCAAAGGCTCCTCATCTCGATGGACAGTATGCGGCTTTCGGAAAAATCATCGAAGGCATTGAAGCAGCCGACAAAATCGTTTCCGAGCCTACGGATTTCCGCGACAGACCAATGACGGAACAAAAAATGAAGAAGGTTACAATAGTTGAAGAATAGCGGTTACACGTGTGAAGAGTTTGTGAAAAAACCTTCGTTAAGGTTGACGGAGGGGCTCATATGGGTTATTATGACAGTGCGTTATATGCAAGACAGGTGAAATACAGTCACCACATATGAGAAAAGGGTACAATTATGAAAGAAATAACAAGAAAGCTCAGAGAGCTCAGCCTCAAAGACCTTTCGGAGGAGGTTCTTCACAGGCTCGCAGTCTCAAGCGGTGTTGGGGTGTTGGTAGTTGCTCTGATTTGCTGCTCCTTTATAGGAGGATTTGATTCGGATTTCACATCCATTCAGGACAGCAAGGATTATCAAAGAGTAGCTTTGGCGGATTTAGACTTTACTTCTATATTTAATATCAGCGGCGAAACGGAAGTTGCACAAAAGGATGAGGAAATCGAAACTGCGGAGGTTAAATCCGCATTCGGAGATTTCTATGATGCCAGCAATATAGACCCGAACGCTGTGAGCATCATCACAATCAACGGACAGCGAATCGTATACATGAGAACTGCCGAGGATGCTCAAAAGGTAATCGAGGGCATCATTGCCAGATACACTGAAGGCAATTCGCAGATTACTTCGGCGACATTCGCTGAGACGGTGGAAATCATCGAGGCGGATGATTACGTGACAGCAGAGATGGCCGCAGAAAACAAAAAAGTCACAGAGACTTATCTCTGCCAGGTAGATGAAGCGATTAACTACATAATGAACGGCACCAGCCAGCCAAAGACCTACACGGTTCAGAGCGGTGACACGATGTGGGATATCGCAAAGAAGAACGGCATCAGCCCATATGAGCTCGCGGAAATGAATCCGGGCTTCAATGCTGACAGACTCAGCATCGGCGATGTGCTCTATCTCTACGAGGTACACCCTTTCGTAAACGTTACTACGGTTGAGGTTGCCACAGAGACGGAATCCATTCCGTTCACTACCGAATACACCGAAACTGCCGATCTCTACAAGGGACAGAGCAAGATTACCAGCTACGGCGTATACGGCAGCAAGGAAAAGCAGGTTGAGTATGTAAAGCAGAACGGTGTAATCGTTTCCAGTCAGGTACTCAGCGAGACAGTTCTTTCCGAACCTGTTACGCAGTACGCGCAGGTGGGTACCACCACAATGCCGATAAGAACCGGCAGCGGCGAGCTGATCAGCCCGGTTGGCAGCACTCAGCTGTCGTCGGCAGCAGGAGCTTACGGCGCAGGCCGTGGCAGCCGCAGACACAAGGGTGTTGACCTCAAGGCAGACTGCGGTGCACCGATTTACTCATCCGATGCGGGCACAGTTATATTCGCGGGCTACTCCGGCAGCTATGGCTACATTGTAAAGATCAGTCACGGCAACGGTGTTGAAACCAGATATGCACACTGCCAGAGCATTCTCGTAAGCTACGGTGACAATGTGGAAAAGGGCCAGCAGATTGCGACAGTCGGAAAGACCGGTAACGCAACAGGCTATCTTTGCCACTTCGAAGTTCTGATTAACGGTTCAAATGTTAATCCGATGAACTATATTTAATAACTTGATAAAAGAAAATGGAGAGAGCAGAGATTATCTGCTCTCTTTTTTCATGCACGGGTTTGTGTAAACCTTGTACAACAAGATAAAAATGCAGATTATGTACAAACAAAGAAAAGTGTTGTTTTTTCAATAACAACGATATATAATGTTAATTGGGTATGTGTACCCTTCGGACAGAAGACATTTAAAGAGGTAAAACAATGAAAATTTACAACACACTTACAAGAAGAAAAGAAGAATTTGTTCCTATAGACCCTAGTGAAATCAAGATCTATGTCTGTGGACCTACAGTATACAATTACTTCCATATCGGTAACGCAAGACCGTTTGTAGTATTTGATACTCTTCGCAGATATCTCGAATACCTCGGTTACAATGTTAAGTTCGTTCAGAACTTCACCGATGTGGACGACAAGATTATTAACAAGGCAAGGGAAGAAGGCTGTACGGCGCCTGAGGTTTCCGAAAGATATATAAAGGAATATTTCAAAGACGCAGCAGCACTTAACGTAAAGAAAGCAACTGTCCACCCGCAGGTATCACAGCACATGCCCGAAATCATTGAATTTGTCAAGACACTTATTGACAAAGGATATGCTTACGAAGTAAACGGCGATGTTTACTATTCAACTCGCAAGTTCAAAGATTACGGCAAGCTTTCAGGTCAGAATATCGATGACCTTGAGGCAGGCGCCCGCATCGAAGTAGGCGACATCAAAAAGGATCCGCTCGACTTTGCTCTGTGGAAGGCCAGAAAAGCCGATGACGAAATCGCATGGGAGTCTCCTTGGGGAATGGGTCGTCCGGGCTGGCATATCGAATGCTCGGCGATGTCAAAGAAGCACCTCGGGACTACTCTCGACATACATGCGGGCGGCGAAGATTTACAGTTCCCGCACCACGAAAACGAAATCGCACAGTCCGAGGCTTGCAACGGCTGCAAGTTTGCAAACTACTGGATGCACAACGGCTTCATCACAATAGACAACGAAAAGATGAGCAAATCAAAGGGTAATTTCTTTACCGTTAGAGATATCCTGCAGCACTATGACGGTGAGGTAATGAGATTCTTCCTGCTTTCAGGCCAGTATCGCGGACCTATCAATTTCTCCGATACTCTGATGGAGGCGGCAAAGAACGGTCTCGCCCGTATGCAGAATGCAAAGGCTAACCTAAAGCATCTCATCGAAAACGGTGCGGATGGTGATGTGACTGAAGCTGAAAAGGCAAGCTTTGCTGCGCTTGATGCTTGCAGAGACAAGTTCAAGGAAAAGATGGATGACGACCTCAACACAGCCGATGCCATCACAGCAGTATTCGAGCTTGTTGCGGCAGTGAACACTCAGGTAAAGGATGGAGCTACAAAGGCTTATGCAAAGGAGGCGCTTGCTCGTCTTCAGGAGCTGGCTGATGTGCTCGGAATTCTTCAGGATGCCGGAGATGATGAGGCAATCGACCCTGAAATTCAGGCTCTCGTTGACGAGAGACAGGAAGCCCGCAAGGCAAAGAACTTCGCACGTGCGGATGAAATCAGAGACATCCTCAAGGAAAAGGGATACACTCTGAAGGATACGCCGCAGGGAGTTCAGATTATAAAAGGATAAACTACGGGATAGGGAGATAAAATAATGAAAAAGGCCGAGTTTGGCAGTGTCGCGTTTTTTAGACGCATAATTTCTTTGGGCATTGTGATTATATTGCTCGTTTTAGGATTGGCACTGGTTTTAACTTCAAATAAATTAGACAAAATCAAAGACGATTTAGACTACTACAAAAATAACAACGCAGTCGGTTCGGTTCTGGCACAGGGCACAGGTGTTCAGGATGGCGAAAACTTCAGCTACGAGGCACTTTATCCTGACATGTATGTTACGCCTGCGGCAGAGCGCACACGCCTCTTTGATGCAGAGCGTTTCGCGTATCTGACCTTTACGGGCAGCCCGAATGAAGTAACCGAATCTATACTCGATGCTCTGGCGCTTAAAGATGTAAAGGCTACATTCTTTATTTACGGTGGCGACACCGACGAGGGGAAAGCTGTTATAAACCGCATAAAGGAGGATGGCCACGCCATCGGAGTTTACGCATATGAGCTTCCTCAGAAAGAGCTCTACGCTTCGATTGAGACATACATGGACAGCTTTTACAAGGAGTTCCTGCTCATCTACGAGGCAACGGGTGAAAAGCCGAATATCTTTAGATTCCCGGGTGGCACTACGAACAAGTACAACGCTTTAATACGCCAGCCGCTGGCATCCGAAATGGTTCGCAGAGGCTTCAGCTATTACGACTGGAACTGCACCGGCGGTGACAGCCTGGCAGGAGCCACAAAGGACAGCATAGTGGAAAACGCAATCCAGACAGGTGGCGAAAAGCAGAGAATTTTCCTGATGCTCCATTCAACTAAAGCAAACGGAGCGACTGCTCAGGCACTGCCTGAAATAATCGATCACTTCCGTGATGCGGGTTATGAGTTCAGAGCTATTACAAATGATATTCAGCCGATGGCTTTTGAATAGAAGTTTGACCAAGAAAGAGGTGCACAAATGTCAACAAAAGATAATTTTGTCAAAGCCTTAAAGGAACTTACGGGCCTTGACGAGACTGAAACAAACGGCGCAGCGGCTCCTGCCGAGCCGGAAGCGTATATAGAGCAAGTCAAGGTCGAAGTCGAAGCACCGGCTATAAAGGAACCGGAGTTCAGACAAAACCTCAGAGCAAAGGCTGTGACTGAAGGAAACACTGCTCTCGAATTCGGTCAGTTCACCAAAGGCGAACAGACTTCCATTCCAAAGGGCATGCGCATTATAGGAAATGTTGAGTCCACGGATCGCCTTCAGATTCTCGGAAAAATCGAAGGTGATGTTAATACAACAGGAGATGTCGTTGTAACAGGCGTAATTGCAGGAAATGTCAATGCAAATAACGTTTCTCTCCAGAATGCAGGAATAAAGGGCGACGTTACAGCTACGGGAAATGTCAGCATTGAGCATGATGCAAAGGTTGTAGGAGCGGTTAAAGCGATGAATCTCAGACTGGACGGCCGTATAAAGGGCAATGTCTTTGTTGAGGAGACCAGCGAGATGGCGAGCGGTGCTCTGGTGATAGGCAACATTGAGACGGGATATATCTCGACCAGCAGAGGCACAAAGATTAAAGGAAACATTATTACCAAGAAAACCGACACGGTTGATGAAGACGATTTTGATATAGAGGTGTAGACATGGGAGCAGGAAGAAGATCAATTAAATTAAGCAATCTTTCCGCTGCGACACCGAATGTCGAACCGGAAGTAAAAGCTGCAGAAACGATGCCGGAGGCACCAACCGAGGCAGTACCTGAAGAGCCCGCTGTATTAGAAGTCAGTGGCGCAGTTATGAAGGAGCCTGAAGAGCCGGCTGTATTTGAAGTCAGCGGCGCAGTCATGAAGGAGCCTGAAGAGGCACCTGTCGAGGCCGCACCTGTCGAGGACGCACCGGCTGAACCGGCTGAAATGACTCCAATCGAAAAGATGCTCAGCGAAGAGCCACAGACTGTGGAGGCACCTGCAACCGAGCCGGAGCCGGCACCACAGGCTATCAGCTCAATCGATACGATTGTTGAAAATTCAGAGTCTATCGGAGAGGCAATCAGAAAGGTTGACCACAGAGACGCACAGATTCTTCAGGCAGAAGTCATGAAGGACGGTGCAGTTTCAGACGAGGTCGGCATCATTGCTCACGGTACAAAGATTCATGGAGACATCGTTACCGATGGACACCTTGAGATTAACGGAGTTGTCGAAGGCAGCATCAATGCTCGTGGGAACGTTCGCGTTAACGGGGATGTTTACGGAGATATCGCATGCGGCAATCTGATTATAAAAGAGGGCGTTTTAAAGATTAACGTTCAGGCTCGCGAGGATATCGCGCTTGGCGAAAAGGCTCGCATCGAGGGAGATATACGCTGCCGCAAGATTGGAATTGAAGGCACTATCGTAGGGAATATCACAGCCGGTGAAATCGTGCAGGTAGCACCGAGTGCTATCATCAACGGAAACATTACCGCTGCAGGTGTTGCAATCGGCATGGGAGCAAAGGTTAACGGCCAAATTACGATGACCGAATAGTTTTGCATATGGATATCAGGCAAATTAACACGACGGCACTCGCCTATCTGGGCGATGCCGTCTATGAAGTTTATGTGAGAGAAGCTTCCGTCAGGAAGAATCCGTCAAATGTCGATGCCTTGCATCACACGAACGTGCGCTATGTGCGGGCGGAAGGTCAGGAGCTGGCAATCAGGAGGCTTATGGATGAGCTTACTGAAGAGGAGCAATCAATTGTTCGCCGTGCGCGCAATCATAAAATCACCTCAAAGCCAAAGAACGCCTCCCCGATAGCCTACAAAATGGCGACAGCGTTTGAAGCGCTGGTCGGGTACCTTTATCTGACGGAGCAAAAAGACCGCATGGAGGAAATAATCCGAAAGGCGATGGACATAATAGACAAAGGGAAAGAAATAAAATAGGTATTTTTTATGGCGGAGAAAACTCCAAAAGAGAAAAAGATTACAAACCGCACTCGTGATATGATAGCTGACTATGTCATTACAAACCAGCATATCACAAAAGAGTACGACAGACAGCATGATGAAGAAAAGATCAGACGAAAAGCGACAGGCGAAAAGCGCAAAATGACATACACGGAAAAGCTGTATACGGCTGTGATTGTCATCGGTTTGATTCTGATTATTGTTCGTTACGGTATATTAAAGATTTAAGGGAGAAAAATGAGCAAGGCAGATGTATTATTCGTAAATATGTGTCGTGAAATACTCGATCACGGATATTCGAGCGAGGGGCAAAAGGTAAGAGCACGTTGGGAAGACGGCACGCCTGCTCACACCATCAAAACATTTGGTGTGGTAAACAGATACAACCTGTGGGAAGAGTTCCCGGCACTCACTCTGCGCCCGACGGCAATCAAGTCGGCAGTGGATGAAATGCTTTGGATATGGCAGAAAAAATCCAATAATATAAAGGATTTAAATAGCCATATCTGGGACGAGTGGGCTGATGAAAACGGTTCAATCGGCAAGGCTTACGGCTATCAGCTCGGTGTAAAGTACAGATTCGCACAGGGCGAAATGGATCAGGTCGATAATGTCATCTGGCAGCTCAAAAATCAACCTTATTCACGCCGCATAATGACGAATATCTATAATTTTGCGGATTTGATGGAGATGGGGCTGGAGCCATGCGCTTACAGTATGACGTTCAATGTGACGGGAAATCGTTTGAATGCGATTCTGAACCAGCGTTCGCAGGATATTCTCGCTGCGAACAACTGGAATGTGGTTCAGTATTCGGTTCTGGTGCACATGCTTGCTCAGGTTTGCGGTTTTGAGCCGGGCACCCTTATGCACGTCATTTCCGATGCGCACATTTACGACCGCCATGTTGATATCATCCGTGAAATGATTGAGCGCCCGCAGTTCCCTGCGCCGAAGTTTAGTCTCAATCCTGAAATCAAAGATTTCTACGATTTCACGGTGGATGACATAACTATCGAGGATTATCAAAAGAATCCGCAGATAAAGAACATACCAATCGCAGTTTAGCGATGCAAATATGATGATTCGAACGCCGGTGGTATTCGTCACCGGCGGTTCTATTACGGGAGACTGAATTAATGAAAGCAATTGTAGCAACCGAGAAAAACTGGGGTATAGGAAAGGACGGAGGGCTGCTGATGCACCTGCCGGGCGATCTTCGCTTTTTCAAAGAGCAGACGATGGGGAAAGTGCTCATTATGGGCCGCAAGACCCTCGAATCCTTGCCGGGCTCCGGGTCGCTGCCGGGCAGAACGACAATAGTCTTCACATCGAACAAGGCTTATGAGCCAAAGAAGCTCACGCCGGACGGCAAGCTGATTATAGTCAGCAGCTTTGATGAAATGATGACACAGCTGATGTTGCTCGAGTACACGGATGGCATAGACGCCGAAGAAGATGTCTACGTTGCGGGCGGCCAGAGCATCTATGAGATGTTCATGCCTTACACCTCAGAGTTCATCGTCACACGCATCGACAAGCAGCTTGAGGCCGATGTATACTTTCCAAACCTCGACAAATATGTGGCGGACGGGCAGCTTAAAATCACCTGGGAAAGCGAGACTCAGACAGATGAAAAAACAGGCACGACGTACCGTTTTGTGCGCTATGCCAGATAGAAACCGAAAGGGGCAAAACAGTGAGTAAGAGTGAAAATAAATACAGAAGAAACAGCAAAGGCGAGTGGGAAGAGCGTAGACCGCGCGGTTCGAAGCCAAGTCGACGAGATTTCGCAAAGGGCGGCCGCGATGAACGTCCGACGGGCAGCGCACGTGATGACCGCCGCAGCCCTCTGAATACCGGGCGCGCTACCATAGAGCTTGACTATCCGTCTGAAGCCAAAAGTGCAAACATCATAATAGGCAGAAATCCTGTCATGGAGGCGCTCAAGGCAGACCGCGAGATTGACAAAATCCTTGTCGCAAAGGGTGCCGAGGGCAGCATCGTAAAGATTGTCGGAATGGCAAAGGACAAAGGCGTTCCGATTATATATTCGGAAAAGGTCAGCCTTGATCGTATAAGTGGAGGAAAGGCACATCAGGGTGTGGCGGCTTACATGCCTGCGCACGAATATGTTGAAGTTGATGACATCCTTGAAATAGCAAAGAAACGCGGCGAGGATCCGTTTATCATCGTGCTTGACAATATAGAGGATCCGCACAACCTTGGCGCAATCATGCGTACTGCGGAAACTGCAGGGGCGCATGGAATAATCATCCCGAAGCGCAGAGCGGTGGGGCTTACCGAGACTGTTGCAAAGGCTTCTGCGGGGGCTATAGAATATATGCCTGTTGCAAAGGTTGTGAACATAGCGCAGACTCTGGAGAGCCTCAAGGCGCGCGGTATCTGGGTAGCGGCCTGCGATATGGGAGAGCATATGTATTATGATGCGAACCTGACGGGTCCGATGGCGCTTGTTGTAGGAGCTGAAGGCGAAGGAATATCGAGGCTTGTGAAGGAAAAATGCGACTATGTGGTATCGATTCCGATGCTGGGGCGCATTTCGTCGCTGAATGCTTCGAATGCGGCGGCAATACTGATATATGAAATCTGCAAGCAGAGACTGCTCAGCCAAAAGGCAGATTGATTTTTTCTAAATGTGTCTCAAATCAAAGAAAAGGGGTAGACTGTGATAAAGGACTACAATGATTTCACCGACGAAGAACTGGTGGAAATATCCGTTTCCGGCGATTCGGATGCAAAGGAATATCTGATCAGGAAGTATATGTCCGAGGTTCGCAGCAAGGCGCGACTCTATTTTATCATGGGTGGAGATGCCGAGGATGTGGTCCAGGAGGGCATGATTGGCATTCTCAAAGCGATTCACGCCTATGACGAGAGCAGAGGTGTGCCATTTCATGCGTTCATGAACATGTGCGTTAACAGGCAGATTTACACAGCAATTGAAAGTGCGGGCAGATTGAAGAATGCCCCGCTGAACGATTTTGCATCGCTTACGACATCTGAAGGTGAGACAAATCCGGATGTGGCAAACATCAGGTGCGGCTTTGAGAGTCAGCCTGAGGAACTGCTAATATATAAAGATATGGTCGATGACCTGATAAATAATGCTGAAAAGCTGTTTGGACCGCTGGAATTGCAGGTCTGGAAGGAGTATCTGAGAGGCAAAGATTATAATGAGATTGCCAAAACGCTCGGCAAGTCGCCAAAGGCTGTGGATAACGCCATCCAGCGCATCAAGAAAAAGATTACGGGGTATTTGAATTGTTGACATTTCAAGCAGGATGTTGTATTATATTCTCGGTATGCTGACAAGCTGCCTTAGCTCAGTCGGTAGAGCGCATCCTTGGTAAGGATGAGGTCGGCAGTTCAAGTCTGCTAGGTAGCTCCAATTTAACTTTGAAACCAAACACACTTATAATTTAAGGAGGAGAAAGAAAGAAAATGGCAAAAGCTAAGTTTGAAAGAACCAAGCCGCATATTAATATCGGTACAATCGGTCACGTAGACCACGGTAAGACAACTCTTACAGCAGCTATCACAAAGACTCTTTATCAGAG
>ODAI010664352.1_pt1 | contig 54079 bp, 43 predicted proteins | sample 1539321 | NCBI WGS metagenome assembly ODAI01 (sample SAMN02144231, study PRJEB22623) | gut metagenome | biome: sheep rumen | host: Ovis aries | place: New Zealand | reverse complement strand
AGAAGTCAGCCGCCCCCGATTTTGATGAGACAGCCCGGTTTCCGTGCTTTGCCATTACCTGACCGCAGCTTGAAGCCACGAGAGCCGACATCGAAGAAATGTTGAAGCTGCCCTTGCCGTCGCCGCCCGTTCCGACGATTTCAGCAGGTCCTCCTTTTTCAGGAGGGCAGGGTGTTTTCTTTTTGCGCATCGCTTCCGCGGCCCCGCCCATCTCCTCGGCTGTAGGCAGGCCCCGGGCAGCCATTGCAGTAAGCACGGAAGAAGCAACTTTTTCGTCCATAGTGCCGTCTGTAAGCTCGGAGATAAAGCTTGCCGTCTGCTCCCTGGAAAGAGGCTCTTTTTTGTCAATAAGCTGATTCAAAATCAAAACTGATGAGATGTTTTCCCGGCTGTAGTTGAGGAAAGCTTTGAAAAGAGCGTCACCTTTTTCTGAGGCAATTGATTCCGGGTGGAACTGAACGCCCTCGATTACAAGAGTCTTGTGGCGGATTCCCATGACATCTCCGTCTTTTGCCCTGGCAGAGACTTCAAATTCTTCAGGCAAAGAGCTTTCGTCAACCACGAGGGAATGATAGCGGGTGAAAGAGCCTTTAAGTCCGATTGTGCGGAAAATTCCCCGGCCGTCAGTCTTGATTTCCTCGACGATTCCGTGGCGGATGTATTTTGCACCCACGATTTTTGCCCCGAAAGCAGCCCCTATCGCCTGGTGGCCCAAACAGATACCAAGAATGGGTACTTTTCCGGCAAAATGGCGGATTGCTTCTATAGAAATGCCTGCTTCGGCTGGAGTTCCTGGCCCCGGCCCCACCACGATGTGACTGGGCTTTGCCGCCTCAATGTCAGCTATGCTGGCTTCCTCCGAGCGGAAAACGCAAACCTTGCTGCCAGAAACCCGCTCCAAACTCTGAACGATATTGAATGTAAAACTGTCTTTGTTATCGATAAATGCAATCATTTCTTTCCTCCTTCAAATACGCTTCTCAAGGCGCCAAGCTTCTCATTTGTCTCTTCCCACTCGCGGTCGGCGTTACTGTCGTAGACGATTCCGCCGCCAGCCTGAAGGCTCCAGACTTTTCCCTGCTTTAAGGCACAGCGGATTGCGATACAGAAATCCAAATCGCCGTTTGACTGAATGTAGCCCACGGCACCCGCGTAGAAACGGCGCTTTACTTTTTCGATTCGGCTTAAAATCTGAATTGCGCTGATTTTTGGTGCCCCGGAGACCGTTCCGGCCGGAAAGGCAGCCCGTAAAACCTGAATCGCCTTGTAAGCAGGATTTACCTTTCCCTGAACATCAGAGACGATGTGCATTACATGGCTGAAAAGTTCCACATCCATAAATCGGGCAACTTCCACGCTTCCGTTTGTGCAGACCCGCCCTAAATCGTTCCGTGCCAGATCCACCAGCATAAGGTGCTCTGCCCTCTCCTTGCCGTCATTCAAAAGCTCGGTTTTCAAAGCCTCGTCCTCGGCGGAATTTTTTCCGCGGCGGCGGGTTCCTGCAATCGGCCTGATTGAAGCCACACCATCGCGCACTCGCACCAGACTTTCAGGGCTTGAGCCAATCAGCTGTCTCTCGCCAAAATCTATGTAAAAAAGATAAGGGCTGGGGTTCACGGCGCGCAGCCTTCGGTAAATCTCCAAAGCAGAATTGTCGCACTCAAGCTGCAACCTTCGGCTTGGAACTGCCTGCAAAAGATTTCCCGCGATGATTTCCTTTTTAATTGCCTCGACTTTTTCCTTATATTCCCGCTCGCTCTGCTCAAGATTCGTAATCGTGCGTACAGGGCAAGGCTCTTCAGGAGCCGAAAGATAAGAGAAATCCATATCGCCCAGGCGTTTTTTTAAGTCAGAGACAGCCTTATCCAAATCAATCTGATGTTCGTTATAATTCAGGGCAAAAACATGGAGCTTTTCGGTAAAGTGATCAAAAACCACATAGATGTGACCGGCCACAAATTCACTTTCAGGGATATGAAGCTCGTCAGTCTGGGGGGCAAGCATGATTGTGTCACAGCGGGCAGAAAATTCGTAGCTTAAATAGCCCAGGCCGCTGGTCGGAACAGGAATTGCATTCGGGCTTTCAGAGCCGTCCTCGTTATGAACGACGCTCATATCATTCTGTCGGGCAACATACAAAAGGGCGTCAAGGATATCAGGCTCATGCAAGACCCGGCTTCCCGGAGCAATGGTCTCACCCGTGGTATTTTTTTCCTTGTAAGGCAGGCGGCGGCCGTCAATCAGGAATGCGACCCCCTCTTCGTCCTGCACGATGTGAAATGCCGGTTCCAGCAAAAGAATTGAATAGCGTTCCTTTCCCCTGGCAAAGCTGGCGCTCTCCAAAATTGCCGTAGCCCCGATTTTCCGCGCCAAAGAAAGCGGCGTGTAGCGGTCGCAGGGCAGTGAAAAATAAAGTGAATCTGTTCTGCTCATAAAATCCTCCAAAGGGGGAAGTCTCCCCCTCGCTCCAAAGCGTTGCTTTTACGCTACCCCCTCTGCGGGAGTCCCCGCAACGCCCCTGTGTTACTATCTAAAGAAACAGTAACATGAAGTTGTGTTACTGTCAATAGAAACAAAACAAAAAAATCATAGATTTTTCTGAGGCTAGCTTGCAGTTGATTGCGCCCTGAAAATTCCGCTATAATTTAGCCATGTCAAAACCTTTGATTTGTTTGTGCCTTACCGCGCCTACGGTGGCAGAAGACCTTGCCCTTATCGAAAAATACCGTCATTACATTGATTTAGTTGAATTGCGAGTTGATTTGCTTGCCGACGATGAGCGACTCGCTATCCGTGACTTTCCTTCTAAGGCTGGCTTGCCCTGTATCCTTACGATTCGACGAACTGTTGACGGCGGGCAATTTTCTGAGGGAGAGGCGGCTCGATCCATGCTTTTTGCCCGCGCCCTTGCCTTTGCCAGCGAGGATTCCAGCAAGAATTTCGCTTATGTCGATTTTGAGGAAGACTTTCACATTTCTTCTCTGCAGGACGCAGCTTTGGCTTACGGAACCAAAATCATTCGTTCCTTCCATGACATGAAAAATCCTCTTCCCAGCGTGGCAGAAAAGCTCCGCCAGATGCGAGTTTCCCGCTACGAGATTCCAAAAATCGCTTTCATGCCACATTCTCTTTCTGATGTCACAAAACTCTACACCGAAATGCAGCAGTTTAAAAACTCTGACCAGATTGTCTGCGCAATGGGAACTCTTGGATTACCCACAAGAATCCTCGCGGGAAAATTCCAGTCATATTTGAGTTACACTTCCCCGGAAGATTTGGAACTTGCTCTTTCTGACATAGGTCACACTGACCCGAAAACTCTTGAAGAAATCTATCACTTCCACGAACTTGACGAAAAAACAATGGTTTTCGGAATCACGGGCTATCCTCTCAAATACACTTCAAGTCCTGCCCTTCACAACACGAATTTCAAAAAAGAAAAAATGAACGCCGTTTACATCCCCTTCAAGGCCGAAAAAGCCAGCGAAGCCTTTGAATTTGCAAGCACTCTCGACATCAAGGGATTTTCGGTCACGATTCCCCACAAAGAAGATATAATCAAGCACTTGCAGAAAACCGACAAAAAAGTCGCTGAAATCGGAGCCTGCAACACGGTCATAAGCGAAGACGGAATCTGGGCCGGTTACAACACGGATTGCACTGGATTTTCAAAAGCCCTCTGCGAATTTACCGGCCTCAAAAATCTCAAAAAGAAAAAGGTCGCCATTATCGGTGCGGGCGGTGCAGCAAAAGCAATCGCCTACGCCATTAAGGAATTGGGCGGTAAAGCCTGCGTCTTCAACAGAACGCTCACAAAAGCGAAGATGCTGGCGGAACGATTTGGCTTCAAATACGCCTCATTGGGAATGGAGTCAATCGAAATCCTGCGGGAATATTCAGAAATCATCGTCCAGACCACTTCAAAAGGCATGGGCATGACCGGCGAATCAAACGAAGAGACCGACCCGCTTTGGTTCTATGACTTTTCGGGTGAAGAACTTCTCTACGACATAATTTACAAGCCCGAAATCACGCCAATCATGGCCAGAGCCGCAAAATCCGGCTGCAAAACCCAGAACGGCTTCACCATGCTTGAATATCAGGGCGAAGAACAATTCAGATTATTCAAAACAGCAAAATAAGAGGAAAATATGGCAATCACAAAAGACGAACAGAAAGTTCTGGCGGCAAAAACCGCAATCGACACGCTCATTGAGCAGAAAAAAATCTTCTCTTGTATGAAAATCGGCCTGGGAACCGGCAGCACGGCTCTTCCTGCCGTAAAAAGACTTTCAGAACGAATCGAAGACGGAACTTTGAAGGACATAAAGGCTGTCGTTACCAGCTTTCAGACAGAAAATTACTGCAAGGATTTAGGCATACCTGTTTACACACTCAACGACCGGGCAATTGACGGCGAACTTGACCTTGCCATTGACGGTGCTGACGAAATCGACCCGGAAAACAATTTGATTAAAGGCGGCGGAGCGGCTCTTTTGCTGGAAAAAATCGTCGCTTACAATTCAAAATCTTACGCAATCGTGGCTGACGAATCAAAATCAGTCGCAAACATGGGAACAAAATTTCCTCTTCCTGTTGAAATCATCGGTGGTGCCCGCCGTTCAGTGGAAAAAGAACTGAACAAAATGGGGGCAAAATGCGTCCTCCGTGAAGGCGTGCGAAAATGCGGGCCTGTCATCACTGACAACGGAAATCAGATTCTTGACTGCACATGGGAAAGTCCTGTAAATCCCGCCGAAATGGAAGAAAAAATCGCAAAAATCGTGGGCGTGGTTGAAGTGGGATTTTTTACAAAACTCCGTCCAACGGCATTCATCGCACACTCAGACGGAAGCGTGGAAATCAGGAATTAGGAATCAGAAATTCCCTGATTCTTGGCAACTTTTCCTGAGCCGCAAGGCGGCCTAAGTCATAGACCCGCTGGAGTTCGTCGGGATTATTCTCTGTCCGGCTGATCCCCAAAGATTCCGACGGGCAGATAACCATGGCTTTTCCCGCCGCTTCCTGAGCGAAGACATATTCTTTCTGGCTGTTATACATTTCGTGGCGGTGGAGCATGGCATCAAAAAGCCTTGGGTATTTTCGGAGAGAGAATTTCATAAATTTAAGGGCAGAAGAAGGCTCTTTTACAAAACACTTAGGCTGGGTGAGAATCACAAGGTTCTTTTCGTAGCCCATTTCCTCAAAAGCCTTTAGGGGAATTGAATCGGTCATGCCGCCGTCCAAAAGCTCGTAGCCGTCAATTTTTACCACGCGGGAAACGAGCGGCATACTGGCACTTGCCCGCATCCAGGTCAAATCAGATTCGTCACAAGTTTTAAGCTCTTTGTAAATCGGTTTTCCAGTCTTGCAATCGGAAACCACCGCGTAAAAGGCAAGGGGATTTGAGCGGTAAGTTTCATAATCAAACAAATCAAGTTTATTGGGAAGGACATTGTAGCAAAAATCCGCGCCGTAAAGATTGCCCGTCAAAAGAAGGGAGCGGAAAGAGCAATATCGCCAGTCGTGAGAAAAGCGCTTGTTGTAGCGGATAGCCCGCCCAATCTGCTTCGACTTAAAATTACAGCCAAAAGTCGCCCCCGCAGAAACGCCAATCGCTCCGTCAAAAGAAATTCCGTTTTCAAGAAGAACATCGCAGACACCAGCGGTAAACATTCCCCGCATGGCTCCGCCTTCCATTACAAGTCCTTTTTTCATTCCAATACTATTCCTATTTTAAGAGTTTATTCAGCGTCGCATCCCTCTGCCGCCAGTTCTTATCGACTTTAACCTGCAAGTCCAAATCAATTTTGTAGTCAAAAATCTTTCGAAGAGCTTTTATGCTTTCCACGCGTATTGTCTTAATCATCTGGGCACCTTTTCCGATGACGATTCCTTTCTGACTCTCCTTTTCGACGCAAAGGAAGGCGCGGCACCACATTTTTGTAGGAGAACGCATCTCCAAATCGGCAATCTGCACGTAAACCGCATGGGGAACTTCCTGGTCAAGACGGTTGATTGCCTGCTCGCGGATTACCTCTGCAATGCGGAAATCCACTTCCTGATCTGTGTACGCGTCGTCTGTGTACAAGTGGGGAGCCACCTTCGCCATATCGTAGAGAGCTTTCAGGACTTCATTGATTCCAACATCATTTTTTGCCGACATTTCAAGAATGCGGTTTTCTGGAACCAGGGGCAAATGAGCCTTTATGAATTTTCGTGCATGAACTAGTAAGGGATTTTTTTCATCCACTTTGTTCAGTGCGATTACAAGCTTATCCTGATGAGATTCCAGAATTTCTGCAATCATCCGCTCTTCTTCGGCGCAATTTCTTGTTGAATCGATTATGTAAAGCACGAGGTCGCTGGAATCAATCTGGTCTGCGACGATATTCCTCATGCGAAGGTTCATTTTCTTTTCTGAATCGTGATAGCCAGGAGTATCAACAAAAACGAGCTGACCGAGAGACGTATTTACGATGCCACGGATTGCATTCCGCGTGGTCTGAGGCATTGCGCTTACTATTGAGACAGGCTCTCCCGCCGCCGTATTCAAAAAAGTGGATTTTCCGGCTGAAGGACGACCAATAATCGTGACAAGGGCAGTTTTTTCGCCTACAGGCGGCTGCTGGGGGGCATTTCCGCCCGCTTCGTCATTCAATTTAGGTTCCTTCTTTTCTTCAATATTCTGATTCATATATTCAGTCTAATGGAAATCTGTTCTTTTTTAAAGGGTTGCATTCTTACTTACTGACAAAGGAAAAATCTGGTATTATAAAAATTTATCAATTTTGGCTATTCTCATATATTCAATAAAATTCTATACTCGCAACATCAAAAAAATCAGAGGTGCGTATGAAAAAAAACATTACCATCGTGTCGGTGGCTCTTGCCATCATTTCGTTTTCATTTTTTGGCTGCCAGAAAAAACAGGTTCAGAATTTGAAAGTTTATTCCATCATCCATGACGAAGAAACAGAGGCGCTCACTAAGCTTTTCACCGAAAAAACTGGAATTCCAGTAGATTACCTTCGAGCAACAACAGGCGAACTGGTAAATCGCGTCATTGCAGAAAAAGAAAACCCCTTGTCAGATATTCTTCTGGGAGGGGCTTCAAGCTATCACATTCAGGCGGCAAAAGAAGGGGCTCTTGAAAGCTATATCTCGCCGCTGGCAAAAAATCTTCCGGCTTATGCTGTCTCTTCTGACAACACCTGGACAGGATTCTGCGTCCTTACCCTGGGAATCGGCGTAAACGAAAAACGCTTTGCCGAAAAATTCCCCGGCACGCCTCTTCCTGCAACATGGGAAGATTTGCTCAACCCTGCTTTCAAAGGCGAAATCGTCATGACAAATCCGGCGGCCTCAAGCACAGGTTATCTTTTCGTCCAGAATCAGCTGCAGCGTCTGGGCGATGAAAAAGGCTGGGAATATCTTCTTTCCCTCACGAAAAATGTCGGCCAATTCCCTGATTCAGGCAGTGCTCCTGCAAAACTTTTGGGAAGCGGCGAATATGCAATAGGTGTCTCATATCTTCACGCCCTCTCAAAATACAACGCCCAGGGCTTCAATGTCCGCCCTATTGCTCCTCCCCAGTCCGTGGGTGACATAGACTGCGTTTCAATCATGAAAAACGCAAAAAATCTTCCTGCGGCAAAAAAATTCGTGGATTTCATTCTTTCGCCAGAGGCACAGAGTCTCATGAGTTCAATCACTTACACAACTCCTGTAAATCCAGAGGCAAAAGGCCCTGACGGCGGAATCGCGATTTCTGAAATCGATTTAATCGACTACGATGTGCAGAAAGCATCCGCTCAAAAATCGGAAGTTCTGGACAAATGGGTAAAATCAGTAAAATAAAAATCCTCTATTTCGCCGTGATCTTTATGGTCACGGCCTGCGTGGTCTTTCCTCTTCTCTCAGTCTTGCTCACTCCAAAGCTCAGGGATTTTTTCTCGGTGCTTTCTTCTAGCGTCTGGCACAGGGCTATGCTCAATACGCTTTTGGAGTGCGTCTCTTCCACCCTGCTTTCCGTTCTCGTGGGCTACATTTTCGCCTATGCCGTGGTGAAAGCCGACATTCCTTTCAAAAAAATCTTCGGCTTCATTCCGATTCTTCACTTGATGACTCCGCCTTTTGTCGGCGGTCTTTCCTTTATCCTTCTTTTCGGCCGTCAGGGATTTTTCACCAAGACTCTTCTGGGACTGGATGTAAGTCTCTACGGATTCTGGGGGCTTTTAATCGCTCAGGTTCTCTGCTTTTTCCCGATTTCTTTCTTGATGTGCGCCCAGGTTCTCAGACGAATCAATCCTTCTCTGGAGCAGGCGGCAAGGGCTATGGGCGCCTCAAAAGCCCGCATTGCCCTCACCGTTACAATTCCCCTTTGCGCCAACGGCATTCTTTCCGCCGCCCTTTTTATCGCCGTGTCGGTTTTAAGTGATTTCGGAAACCCCATGATTGTGGCAGGCAGATTCCGCGTTCTTGCCGTTGAAGTCTACACTCAGCTTACAGGCTGGGTCAGCGCGGGAACAAGTGCCGTCCTTGGAATCATTCTTGTCATTCCATCGGTGATTTTATTTATTCTTCAAAACCGTTTCATGAAAAAACAGGAGGCAAAATTCGCCACCATAGGGCAAAAAGGAAGCCCCCTGCCAGAAAAAAAATCTTCGCCCGCCACAAAGATTTTCCTCACTCTTTTCTGCTCAGTCATTTCACTTTTGGTTCTGGCCCAGTTCATCGCTATTCTCGCAGGCGCTTTCCAAAAAATCTGGGGAATCAACACGGCTTTTACCCTCGACCATATTAAAATGATTGGAAAATACGGCGTCGAATTGCGGAATTCAATTTTCTTCGCCTTTGTCGCAGCCCTTTTCAGCACGACTCTGGCCCTTTTAATCACATTTTTTGTCTCGCGGACAAGCCTGCCCTGGAAAAAATACCTGGACATCTGCGCCCAGATTCCGGCGGCAGTTCCAGGCTCTCTTTTCGGTCTCGCATTTTCACTGGCTTCAAACCGGCTGAACATTCACTTTTCAGCCCTCATGATTGTCATCGCCATGACCGTAGGCTTCATGCCATTTTCTTACAGGATTATCAGCACGGTCTTTTCTCAGATAAAAAACAGTCTGGACGACGGGGCGCGCTCGCTGGGAGCAGACAAAATACAAGTTCTCACGACGATTTTGGCTCCTTTAAGCAGCGGCGGCATTTTCTCTTCTTTTATTTACGATTTTGTCCGCGGAGTGGGAACAATCAGCGCGGTTATCTTCCTCGTTTCTTTCAACACGCCCCTCGCTTCAATCAAAATCCTCAATCTGGCTGAGCAGGGTGAATGGGGAAAATCAGCCGCTTTGGCCACAATCCTTACGGCACTCACATTCTCTGTCCTCTTGATTGGAAAGGCAGCCGGCAAAATGTTAGAATCAAAAAAGGGTGAAAAAAATGACTAAACTTGAACTGAAAAACATTTCTTTCTCATTCGGAAACAGTCTCGCAATCGACAATCTTTCCCTCACCGTGGAAGAAGGCAGCTTCACCACGCTTTTAGGGCCCAGCGGTTGCGGAAAAACCACTCTCCTGCGCCTCATTTCGGGATTTTTGGAGCCTTATTCAGGCGAAATCCTCATTGACGGCGTGAATCAGGCTGGAATCGAAGTGAACGAGCGAAAAGTCGGCATGGTTTTTCAGGATTACGCCCTTTTTCCCCATCTTTCAGTCTCTCAGAATATCGCTTACGGCCTTAAAATCCAGAAATTCTCAAAATCTGAAATTGAAAGCAAGATTTCTGAAATCGCCAAGGCTCTCGGCATCGAAGATTTGCTGGCCCGCTTTCCCAATGAGCTTTCCGGCGGACAGCAGCAGAGGGTCGCCCTTGCCCGGGCCCTTGTTTTAAAGCCAAAAATTCTTCTCATGGACGAGCCTCTTTCCTCTCTAGACACTAAACTCCGCACAAAAGTCCGTGAGGAACTTAAAGAAATCCAGCAGAAGCTTAAAATCACTACAGTTTATGTCACTCACGATCAGGAAGAAGCTCTCTCCCTTTCTACAAAAATTGCTGTCATTGATAACGGCAGACTACTTCAGGAAGGAAGCCCTAAAGAAATTTATTTTGAGCCGGAAAATTCTTTTGTAGCCGACTTCGTGGGAAAGGCTAATTTTGTAAAAAAGGGAGCGAAAAAGCTTATGATTCGCCCGGAATGGTTTGAAATCGCGCCCCAGTCTCCCGCCTACGAAAAAAATCTCCTGCCAGCCGACAAAATCCTGCTTTCAGGCACGGTCTTGTCCGAGGAATTTTTGGGAAGCAAAAGCCGTTTCGTGATTCAGAGCGACAGCAGCAGCGAAAAAGAAATCATCACCGCGGATTTTGACACGATTTCCTGCGAAAATGTGAGAATCGGCGACAGAATCATTCTTGCCGCGAAGAAATTCTGGGAAATGGCAGACGAATAAAATTCATTCCTCTTCAACCAAAGCGCAAACTTTGCAAAATTTCCCAAAAATATTCAAAAGTATTACATCATTTTCAAAAATCTGATAGTATAATCAATTACTATGGATATTACAGAAATCATCACGAATCTTGTTTTTCAGCTCGCTGTCATCATCTTTGCCGCACGGATTTTCGGAAAACTGGCATCTCGCGTGGGAATCCCCTCTGTATTGGGAGAGCTTATTTCCGGCATCATAATCGGGCCTTTTGCCTTGGGCGGTCTTTCTCTTCCAGGCTTTCCCCACGGTCTTTTCGGCGTAACAGAGTCTTTGGCAGGAGCAGTCTCCCCGGAATTGTACGCTTTCTCACAGATTGCCTCTATTATTCTGCTTTTTTCTTCCGGCCTGGAAACAGACCTTTCTCTTTTCATCAAATATTCGGTTTCAGGCGGAATCATCGGCTTGGGCGGAGTCGTCGTCTCCTTCTTCTTTGGTGCGGGCTGTGCCATGCTCATTCTTCCGGTTTTGGAAATCGAATGCTCAGGTCTTTTTGACATAAAATGTCTTTTTTTGGGAATCATGTCTACTGCGACTTCCGTGGGAATCACCGCCCGCATTCTCTCTGACAAAAAGAAAATGGATTCCCCGGAGGGAGTCACAATCCTTGCGGCGGCGGTCTTCGATGATGTTTTGGGAATCGTCCTTCTCGCCGTTGTCATGGGAATCGTATCGGCTCTGGGAAGCGGGGCAGCTCTTTCTGGCGGAAAAATCGGACTGATTGCTCTCAAAGCCTTCGGAATCTGGCTTGTGGCAACGGTCGTTTTCATCCTTCTTTCAAAAAAAATCGCCCGCTTTGTCCGTTTATTCGGCGGGGCTACGGATTTTTCAATCGCGGCCCTGGGCGTTGCCTTCCTTCTTGCGGGATTTTTTGAAAAAGAAAGCATAGCCATGATTATCGGAGCCTACACCACAGGTCTCGCTCTTTCTGGCACGGACATTGCCCCGGTTATTCAGGAAAAAATCCACTCCCTCTACAAATTCTTCGTTCCGATTTTCTTTGCGGTAACAGGCATGAGCGTGGACATCACCAAACTTTTCAGCCGAAATGTCCTGATTTGCGGCGGAATTTACACTCTTCTTGCTGTCTTTTCAAAGCTCTTGGGCTGCGGTCTTCCGGCTTTGGGCTTAGGTTTCAACATCAAAGGCGGATTTAGAATCGGATCGGGCATGATTCCCCGTGGAGAAGTCGCCCTCATCATCGCAGGAATCGGTCTTACGGCAAAAGATGCATCCGGGCTTCCTATCGTTAATCAGGATTTGTTCGGCGTTGTGATTTTGATGACCCTTGTGACCACCCTCGTCGCTCCGCCAATCCTCAATGTCTCCCTTTCAATCAAAGGCCGGGGAACCAAAAAAGAGGTCGCTTCATCAGAAAGTCAGATTTTTGAATGGGATTTTAAAAATCAGGAACTTACCCATCTGGTCATGGATATTCTGCACCGGGACTTGCGGGCGGAAGGTTTTTATGTTCAGATGATGAATATCACCGACGGAATCTGCACTGCCCGCCGGGGCGACACGGCAATTTCTCTCCGTGAAGAAGACACCAAACTTATTATCGAAACTGATGAAAAGGACATGGGCTTCGTCAAGGGAGAGCTTTACGAAATCATGCTGCGGCTGAATAAATCCATGCAGTCACTTTCTGCCCTTAAAAATACGGCTTCCCTTCAGTACGGCTTTGCAAGTCCCGAAAACCGCGTTACAAATTCCATTACGCGCTACCTCAATCCAGCCTGCATTTCCGTCAATCTCAAAGGAAACACAAAAGAAGAAATTTTTGAAGAACTGCTCACCCTGCTCTGCCAGTCGGGAAATGTGAAAAACCGCGAGATGGTCAAACTTTCCCTCATGGAAAGAGAAAAATCAATGAGCACTGGCCTTGAAAAAGGAATCGCCATCCCCCACGCCAAAACAGACGGCGTAAAAGAAACCTGCGTTGCCATCGGAATCAAAGCGGACGGCGTGGATTTCAACTCCATGGACGGAAAGCCTGCGCAAATTTTCGTCATGCTGGTTTCTCCGATTAACGGCGCAAATCCACTTATGCGGGCAATGGCGGCCTTTAGCGGCGCCCTTATGCACGAAGAAATACGGACTGCCCTTCTGCAAGCAAAAACTCCAGAGGGCGTGATTGATGTCCTTAAAGACTCGAAAAAGCTTTAGCTTTCTGATATAATTTCCTCATGGGTACAGGGGAATTACAATCACCGCTTTTGGAGCGATTTTTACGCTATGTTCAGATTTGGACGACTTCGGATTCCGCTTCTGCTGATTCTGGAGTCCAGCCGTCCACTGACCGCCAGTTTGATTTGGCGCATCTTTTGGAATCAGAATTAAAATCACTGGGCTTAGAAAATGTTCAGGTCACAGAAAAATGCTATGTCTACGCTCTACTTCCCGCCACGGCTGGCTGTAAAGAAGAGCCTTTCTGTCTGCTCGCCCACATCGACACCGTTGAGGAAGTCAGCGGCCAGCATGTAAATCCTCAGATTCACAAGAATTACGACGGCTCAAAAATCACTTTGGCTTTTGGTCATATCCTAAATCCCGAAAATGATTCCGCCCTTGCCCTTGCCGCAAAAAATCACGAGACAATAATCACCAGCGACGGAAACACCCTTTTGGGAGCAGACGACAAGGCCGGGGTAGCCGAAATCATGACGGCACTGGAATATCTCGTGCAAAAAAAGATTCCTCACGGTCAGATTGAAGTCTGCTTTTCTCCAGACGAAGAGACCGGTCACGGCATGGACAATGTTCCACTTAATCTCATCAAGTCGAAATACGCCTACACCGTTGACGGCGGCCATATCGGCGAGCTTGAAACCGAATGCTTTAATGCCTTTAAAAGCGAAATTGAATTCACGGGAGTCTCAACCCACACTGGCACTGCTAGGGGAAAGCTGGTAAACGCAATCACCATGGCTTCAAATTTCGTCACAAATCTTCCACGGCAGCAAGCTCCCGAAACCACTATGGGCTACGAGGGATTTTACGCCCCCATGAACATTGAAGGCTCAATCGAAAGGGCGAAAGTCACTCTCTTTTTGCGGGATTTTGAAGAAGCAGGAATGGAAAATCGAAAATCTCTGGTAGAAAGCCTTGCCCTTTCCACGGCGGAATCTTTCGGCGGAAAGGCAAAGGTCACCCACACTCAGCAATACCTTAACATGAAAAAGGGCTTTGAAAAGCGGCCTGATGTAATCGAAAAACTGGTCGCCTCATACAAGGCGGCTGGCGTGGAGCCTGTCTTTACGCCAATTCGCGGCGGCACGGACGGCTCCCGCCTTACGGAAATGGGAATCCCCACACCCAACATCTTCACCGGCGGCCACAATTACCATTCACGGACAGAATGGGCAAGTCTGGAGCAAATGACTAAAGCAGCAGAAGTTTTGATATACTTATGTCGAAATAAATAAAAAGGAAAGATTATGCACAAATACAGAATTGAAGGCGGCATTCCCATTCGCGGAACAATCGCTGCCAGCGGAAACAAAAACGCGGCTCTCCCATGCATTGCGGCAACTCTTTTGAGCGAAGAGCCTGTCATCTTGCGGAATATTCCCGAAATCGAAGACACTGGCGTCATGCTCCTGATTTTACAGGCATTGGGCGCGTCAGTCGAAAAAATCGGCGGGCACGAGTGGAAAATCGACGCTTCCTTAATCCGCTCTTCTGACATTCCAGCCACACTGAGCAAAAAAATCCGGGCGTCAATTTTGTTCGCAGGCCCCCTCGTTGCCCGCACGGGAAAGGCCGTTCTGCCGCCACCGGGAGGCGATGTTATCGGTCGTCGCCGCGTTGACACTCACTTCCTTGCCCTGCAAGAACTTGGAGCACGCATCTCTGTCGAAGGACCTTTCACTTTTATGGCAAACAAACTCGTTGGAGCCGACATCTTCCTTGACGAAACTTCCGTCACTGCCACAGAAAATGCAATCATGGCGGCGGTTTTGGCAGAAGGACACACGATTATCAACAATGCGGCCAGCGAGCCTCATGTTCAGGATTTATGCAACATGCTCGTTTCTATGGGAGCAAAAATCAACGGAATCGGAAGTAATATTCTGAATATTGACGGAGTTAAAAAACTTCACGGCACTGATTTCGCCATCGGTCCTGACTTCATGGAAATCGGCTCCTACATAGGACTTGCCGCCGCTACAAGAGGCTCAATCACTATTACGGGCGTAAATCCCAAAGACATGCGCCCACTTAGGGTAGCCTTCGGCAAACTCGGTATTCGCTGGACAATCGAAGGCGATGAACTCACAGTCTCACTTGGTCAGGAAATGAAGGTCAATACAGACTTGGGTGGCATGATTCCAAAAATTGATGACTCGCCATGGCCGGGCTTCCCGCCAGATTTGACTTCAATCATGACGGTCGTTGCAACACAAGTTGAGGGAACAGTCCTGATTTTTGAGAAAATGTTTGAAAGCCGAATGTTCTTCGTTGATAAGTTGATTTCAATGGGAGCCAGAATCACTCTCTGCGACCCACACAGGGCTGTCGTAAGCGGGCCATGCACCCTCCACGGTGACAAACTGGTTTCCCCGGATGTTCGGGCAGGCATGGCAATGGTCATCGCCGCTCTCATCGCCCACGGCGAAAGCGAAATCAGCAATGTCTATCAGGTTGAGAGGGGCTACGAGAATTTAGTCGGAAAGCTCAAATCTCTAGGCGCCCGAATCGAAATCGTAGAAATCGAAGACTAGAATAAAAATTGCATAAGCAGTTTTTATTCAGCCCTTCTTGAAACAAAAATAAAACAGACAATAAACAAAATCAGCACGAGCAGGATAAGACTGACATAAACAGCACCTGCTCCAAGCATGATTACAAGCGCATAATTCAGCATTTTGTAAATGTACAAAGTGAATTCAAGAACAAAATACGAAATCGTTGTGAGAACCGGCATGAGGAAAATCCACTTAAATTTGAACAATTGGGCCTCTTTCAGCCGATAATTCCATGCCATACAAGCCATAAAAATACAGCAAATCAGAATAATCAAAGGGTATGTGGCTCTGTACAAGAAGTCAGAAGTGAATATTTCATAAGAATAACCGTATTCTCTTGATTTAGACATAAAACGCATAAGTGCAATAAGATTCATATTTTCAGAGCCAACCGTTGCGTCACACAAAAGATTAAAATCCGACAAGGGCATTCCAAAGACGAAATAATTATTCAAATAAGGAACATGCTCTTGAACATAATCAACATCATATTCATACACAGGAGAAATTCGCCCGCTCCTGTCTGTACGAGATATGCTCTCAAGCATAAGATAAGGAACGGTTTTATATGAATCCTTAATTCCAAAACGGGCTTTCTCTGCATCATCAAAAATCGAAGTCTTTTCTGCAAGCATTTTCGCATAAGGAACATAAACAGAACGCATAAAATGGCCGTCCGCAGAATAAGTAAACAAAGAAAGTCCCCGCAAGTACTGAATCAATCTTCCAGAATTTTTTACAGGTGTGATTCCACGGATATACACAACATCGCGAGTTCCATCATCATGGGAAATTGCAAAATAAACATCGTTATAAGATTCAAAACGACGAAGATCCTCAACTTCCTCAATAAAGAAGCATTGGTCTTCAACACGCTGCGAAACAATAGGAAGGAATTTTGCAACATCTGGATCACGAGCCGCCACATCAGAAACCGAGGCAATTTCCAGGAATTGGTAATAGGCTTCTATATTATCACCGCGAATAAAGGTTTTGTATGCCTCAAGTTTTTTTCGGAAGAGAACCTGCTCATCGCTCTCTTTGATTACGGTAGGATCAAAAAGATGATTCCATGCCTCACTTGCAATCCGATTCGCCTCTTCAAAGTTTATGTCTTTTTTTGTTCCGACTTCGACGGCAAGATATGCATAATAATGAGCATCAAACCACTTCTCTTTTTCCATCGCTTCTTTTGCCTTTGTTAGAAGCGTAGTAATTGTCTCGCCTTTTGTTTCTTTGGCCGGAGTAAATACCATTTTTGGCAAATCTACAGGTCGGTCAAGAATCAGTTTGAGAGAATTCAATTCAGCTTCAGAATGTTCTTTTATATCAAGAGCTTCCTTATCTTTTGGATTCAACAAAAGCGCATTGTAAGAATATTCAAATGCAAGATTCATGTTTCCTTTTTCGTAATATTCACGGCTCAAATTCATGAATTCAGAAAAAAGAACCGGCTTGATTTTTGCGCGAGACTGATGTATTTCAAAATAAGGAACAAAGACTTCTGTAATGAGCGAAACAACGAGAACGATAATTATAGAAGAAATCATCGTCTTTCGGAAATGCTCCATAATAAGGGGAGAATACTTGATTTTTGCCCTTTCAGAATTTTTCCCATAGGAAATAGCACAACCAATCAAAAAAGCGCTGAATACCAGAGATGGCAAGATTTTACAGAAAAACAAGAATCCACGAATAAACACATACGAAGTTTCCTCGCCAGGAAGCAAAACTGGAATCTGCTTCATAAGATGCGAAACAAGAAGGCAGACCCCCAGTGCAAAAACAGCGTAAATTAAAACAATAAGTCCAGTGCGTCTCATTCATCACTCTCCAAAATTGAACTTCCTTTGAGGCGGTAAATCCCCATAAAAGTGCCGGTCACAATAAAAACAAATGCAATGATAATATTCGCAAAAATAATCATAGCATCTGTCAGTCCGAGGAATTGCGAAAGCCTTGCGTTCATATTTTTGATTGAAGATGGCAGAATGTTCATATAGTAGAGATAATTTACAAACACAACCAGAGCGGCTGCCGTCAAAACCACTGAAACATTCGCCATTTTCCATGAACTAAGGAATTGAAATCCATAAATTGACAAAAGGGCAAGCCCCAGTGTAGCAAAGCCAAGCCATGTCAAAAATCCAACAGAAGCACAATAAGTACCTGCTGTTAAAAGTGCGTTATAGACAGAAAGTGGATAAACCACTAAAGGAGATGGCTCAAGGGAATTTTTTATAAGGATATCAGAATAGGGAAAAGCAGATTCATTTTTTACAGGAACATTAAACAAAGGCAGAACTGCGCCTTCCTGACCGAAACTTCCTGTCGTATCAAGGAAAAGGCCGTCGGCAGTGCCGTCACTCTCAATTCGGGAATAATAGAAAACACCACTCTCTTCTTTTCGGAAAAATCCGGCTGAAGTCGTATTTACACGGGAAATAATTGTGTCAGACTCATATTTTTCGATAAGGCGCATGTCAGCGGGAATAAGAAGAAGCCATGCAAAAAGTCCAAAAACAACATACAAAACGAAAGAAATCAGCTGACACTTAGGATGGCGGATAAGATAAAGAATAAGCAGGATCTGAATCACAACACAAACAAGAGGAACCGAAAGAAGAACTCCATGAAGGAAGAAATCCAGCGAGAAAAATGAACCAGGCAAACCTGTAACGAACATTGTAAGATTACAACTGAACATAAAGAGCGTTGCAAACACTAAAGTTCCAATAAGAAAAGATACCGCATAAATTACGGCAAAATAAAGCACGCGTTTCATCGTAATAATAAGAATAACACGAATAAATAAAAAAAACCACTTCTTTAGTGAAGTGGCTGAAAATATTCTAAAGATTTAGCCCAAGAAAACCTGACCGTGCTGATCAATGGCAAGAATCGACTTACACTCAGAGCAGCGGAATCGGCCTGCACGAGTCGCTTTAAGACGCTTTGAACAAACCGGGCAACTGAAGATTTTTGGGAAGATGCTTTCTGCAACAGGAGCCCCCTGCTTGAAGAAGCTGATTGTATCTGCCAAAGAATCTTTGATATTGAAGAATTGAGAGAATCCCAAAAGCTGAAAAACCTCGTAAACCTTAGGCTGGATTTCAAGAAGAACAATATCGCCGCCTTTTGGCTTGATAAGCTTGAGAAATGCAGTGAATGAACCGATGCCTGTTGAAGAAACATAGTTGAGGGCTGAACAATTGAAAATCAAATTGACAAACCCCGCTTCAACAACCTTTGAAATTCTCTTTTGGAAAAAACTTGAATTATATGTATCGATATAGCCATTTAAATAAATAACAAGACCGTTATCAACATCATTAATTTTTTCAAGTGTGATTTTAAGACTATCATCTTTTTCGTCGTTAAAACCAGGAACTAGACTATTGTTGTTGTTGCTCATGCTATATACCTCAATTTTTAAACTCTTTTCAAGATTATATAATAATACACCATAATTCACTATTTAGTCTAGCTTTTTATTCTGCAAAGACTTCGTTGGCGACCAGCCGGCATCAAGACGGAAAGTCGCACCATTTATATCGGCATTTTTAAGAAGAAATAAAGCAGATTCCGCAACAGATGAAGGCGAAATCATCCGGCCGAGGGGCATTTTTGCCTTCAGTTCGGTCTTTTGCGATTCAGAAAGATACTCCGTCTCGACAAAACCGGGGCAAATTGCATTGCATGTGATTCCATATATTCCATATTCCGAGGCAACTGAGGAAACAAGCACATTCAGTCCGGATTTTGCCCCTGCGTAAGCCGCATTCGTGGAAAACTCCTTGCGATAAGAAGTTCCCGTGCCGCCAAAAAGCAAAATTCGCCCGAAGTGATTTTTCATCATATTGGGAAGGGCTGCCGAAAGAAGAAGACCGGGAAGGGCATAATCGTAGAGGGCGACTTTTTCCCAGTCAGAAAGATTTGTCTCATGGAGGGATTTTTGCACGAATGGCCCGAAAGAGACACAGAGAATGTCGCATTTTCTAGCGGATTCAAGGACTTCCGAAGACTCCAGTTCAGAAAAGGAAGAAGAAAGAAGATTCTGCGCGATGATTTTTGGCTTTTCCCCGCTGATTTTAAGAATTTCTTCCGCCAGAGAATCCGCCTTTTTCCCCGCCTTTGAGCCGTGAATAAAAAGACTTGCGCCGCTTTTTGCCAGTGCAAGAGAAAGAGTCCGCCCGATTCCGCCAGTGCCCCCCACAATCAGAGCCTTTTTTCCGCTAAAAAAATTTTCTGTCACTTCGTTCATAAAAATGATTTTAATGGTAAAAGGATTCCGAAACAAGTTGAGAATGACAAATCAAGTTGGAAATGATAAAACGCCCTTGACCCAAGATTCTTTTTCGCTAAACTTATTTCATGAATCTTTCAAATGTCGTGATTATTTTGTGCCGCCCGGAAGAAAGCCGCAATGTGGGAGCAGTCTGCCGTGCCATGGCCAATAACGGTCTTAAAAATCTCCGTATCGTCGGAAAAAAGCAGGACTTTGACGAAGAGCGGGTAAGAATTCTTGCCATTCACGCCGCACCCATCTGGGAAAAGGCAGAATTTTTTGACTCAATCACTGACGCGTCCAAAGATTGCGTTCTATGCGCGGGAACGACCCGCCGCCGGGGTAAAAAGCGGGGAAAATTGCTGCTCCCGGAAGAGCTTTCTGAAACAGTCTCGCCAATAACGAATGACGGAAAAATCGCCGTAGTCTTCGGGAACGAACGCACCGGCCTTGAAGAAGAAGAGCTGGACGAATGTACCATGGGCGTTACGATTCCTTCCAGCGCGGAATTCGGATCCCTCAATCTTTCTCATGCGGTTCAGATTATTTCATATCACTTGTTCCGAAAAAGCCTTGAAGAAGGCAAAAAGATTTCCAGAGGCTCGGTTCCCGTTTCTCTGGAGCGATTGGACAAAACTGTCAGAGAAATCGCCGACTCCCTGCAAAAAATCGGTTTCTTTAAAGTCACAGGCAGGCCCGACATGGAAAAATTCTGGACAGACCTTCTTTCCAGGGCGGCAATAAGCGAAAGCGAAGCGGCCTACATCGAAAAAGTATTTGACAAGGCGGCCGGACTTGCGGGCAAAGCAAAAACTGAAAACTGAAAATTTTTCTTTTACAGGCGGATATCTTTTGGCTCGATTGTGTCACCGTCACAGTACAAGAGGGCGGCGTTTTTCAGCACTTTTTCCAGCTGGCGGACATTTCCCTTCCATGAGAAAGTCTGCAAGGCCGCAAGCGCGCTGTCTGAAATCTTCTTGTTGATTTTTTTTCTGCGCAAATAAGCCTCTGCCAGCTTAGGAATGTCTTCCAGCCGCTCCCGCAAAGGCGGAATCCGAATCGTCACATCATTTATTCGATAAAACAAGTCTTCACGGAAAGTTCCCTGACGGATTTTCGCCTCTAAATTCGCGTTGGTTGCAAAAATCATACGGTTATCAACGGGTATTTTTTTATTTGATCCAATTCTACTGATGAGACCTTCGCTTAAAACATGAAGCAATTTCGTCTGAATATTCGGACTTATCTCCCCGATTTCATCCAGAAAAAGAGTTCCACCATCGGCTTCTTCAAACACCCCCTTCCCCGCTACAGCTCCTGTAAAAGCACCCGAACTTACGCCAAATAATTTTGACTCAATAACAGATTCGTTCGAATTTGAAATAACTTCATGCAGGAAAGGCTTGGTTCTTCGCCCAGAAACTTCATGAATTGCACGGGCTACAGTCGTTTTTCCTGTTCCTGTCTCACCAAGAATCAAAACAGAGACATCAAAAGAGGCAATCCTGACGATATCATTTCGAAGTTTTTGCATGGCGGCTGATTTTCCAACAATAGAAGCAAATGTAGGGCTTTGCAGACAGATTTTTTTATATTTTTCGGCGGGGGTTTTTTGGTTTAAAGATTCTGATTTATTCAGGATATTTCCCAGTTCTTGAATCGAAGAATATTTACAATAATTATCTTGATTCGTTTTTGCAAGGGAGCCGCAGCCCTCTGAATAAAGCAGGGGCTGGGCAAGGACAAAACAGGACGAGAACCTTTCAAAAATCTGCTTAAGCATTGATGCATCTGAGGCATAACGAATAGACTTGCAGATATTTTCACGGACGAAAACTAGATCTTCGAGGCTCTCTGTAAAAAGAACTGAATTATCGACCATTTTCACCCCGAAGATATTTGCTAATTTATATTATTTGATGTCTGTTCTTCTTTTTTATTTTTATCAAGGCTCTCTACATGATAAATCCCGCTTTCATTATTTTTTTTGCCTCGTCTGAACAATTTGTAAAACAATAAAAGGATTTTATAACGCATGTAGGGAAAAATCAGGAAAATCCTTAGAGGACTGTGACCGATTTCATTCCAAATTTCTTTTCCAGCGTCAAAAGTTTTTTCACTTACACGACGAATACGCCCAGCGAAAATTCCAAGGCAGTCTTTATAGTACAAGAATATGCTTGAAGAGAATTTATCCCGACGATGATAAGCCCAAAGATTTTTTTCTTTGATTCCATCACTGACAATTACCAGCGAAGGCGATGCCTTAAAAATTGCCTGTACGACATTTTCTTCGGCATTTTTGGGAAAATAACCGACATAACGGCCGACAATTCGCAAATTTCGGAATGTGTCGTGAACATTGTGCTCTGCTTTTTGAAGCGTTTTTTTTCTGGCGCCCAACATATAGAGCGTTTTATAATGATGATCCAGCGTGTTGAGAATCTGAATGACAGCATTGAAAGGATTATAGCGAACCGGAACATCAAGTCTGAGGAATCGCGCACCTTTTAGAATGCTTTTTGAAATAGGAAGAATCAAATCAGCGTTTCTAAGACAGTCACCGAAATCCTTTTTTTTATTGCGGGCTTTGAGCAAATCCCAAACCGAAAGGAAAACAATCTGCTTTGCACCAGGTTTTTCGAGGATTTTCATGATTTCTTCTTCGAGATTTTCTGGACGGCACACATCAACCGGCACGCCGAGCAATTCGATTCGCGTCATTGAAACGACTCCATTTTATTCCTATTCATAGAATAACACAGTGATAAAAAATTAGCAATTCATTATTAGCAATGCATAATTATCAGTCAGAAAGGCAACTTTGCAGGGCGGAAATGCCGTAAAGAGCCGCGGTTTCACAGCGAAGAATATTTGTCTTTAAGTGAACCGGGAGAAAACCTGATTTTTGAAGGATTTCGATTTCTGATGGGGAAAGGCCGCCTTCGCTTCCGCAAAAAAGGGCGATTTTTTTGAGACTTGAAGAATTTCCTGATTTTTCTTGGGCGCGGACTTGTTCACAGGCCTGACGAATGCTCACCGTAGATTCGTTCCGCTCATAAAGGACGATGGCGATTTTTTCGGATTCGGAAAGATTTTCGCTCTCGTCCTTCCAAAGTTCACAGACTCCGGCAAGGCTTTTGCAATCAGAGATTTTTGTGTCTACCGGGCTTCCGCTCTGCTGCCGGGCTTCTTTTATGATCCGCTCGAATCGCTCCGAACGGAAATTGATTTTTTCGCTGCCCTGCTGGGAAAATTCTGTCTGAACGGGAACAATTCTCGCCACTCCGCACTCAGTCGCCTGACGCACAATCAAGTCAAATTTTGAAGATTTAGGAAGAGCCATAAAAAGAGTGAATTCTCTTGATTCGATTGAATCAGTTTCTGACGGCTGATTCTCGCCAATCTGCGTGTCAGCAAGATCACAAAGCTGCAAGATGATTTTTTTGCCTTTTTCGTCAATCTGGCAAACTGTCATAGACTGCAAATTGCCATTTGGCAAGCGAACATAAATCATGTCGCCGCTTTTGAGACGGAGAACATTGTGCAAATAGCGAAAATCCTTGCCGATTATTGAGAGAAGTCCGTCAGAATCAAGATTTTTTTGTGAAATGTACTGACGCACTATTTTTTCTCGGACTTTTCTTCTTCCAAAACCGCCATTTCCTGCAATTCTTTGAGAGTTTTTGTGCTCTTAATCAGATTTGTGAAATTCTCTTTTTGCAGAATTGAAATGGCCTCGTTGAGCTGAATGTCGTAGTCCAAATCGTAGAGCATAGTGCCTTTTGTTTTGTTGGCTTCGTTTCGCACCAGTTTGCGCAAACTTGACTCATCGATTTCAGAATATTTTTTCTTGAGAGTCTTTGCGAAGTCTGAAATCTGTTTTTCGGTCAAATCAGTGCGGCCGTCTACGAAATCAGAAATTTCCGTTGATTTGTACAATTCGAGATACTGCTTTTCGCCCTCTTCGCTTAAAACCGGGAACAAAATCTCGCGGTCTGGGGGAATGCCGATTTTATCGATGTTGACATCGCTGGGAGTGTAGTAGCGGGCCATGGTGATTTTAAGGCCGTCCGTTGCTGAAAGGGGCAAAACCTGCTGAACGGAGCCTTTGCCGTAAGTGCGCTGACCTACAAGATATGCCAAATGATTGTCTTTGAGGGCGCCACTCACGATTTCTGAGGCAGAAGCGCTTCCCTTGTTAATCAAAACGACAATGGGCATATTTCGCATAACCGTTTTTTTGGCGGTTGCCGTGAAGACTGAGTTCTCGAAAGAGAGACGGCTTTTAGTGGTGACAATGGGGCCGTTATCAATGAATTTATCAGCGATGTCAGCCGCACTTGTGATGAGTCCGCCCGGATTGTTGCGCAAGTCGAAAATCATACCGACAGCGTTGTTCTTTTTGAATGAATCAAGGGCTTCCTGAAAGCGTTCAACTGCCTGGGGAGTGAATTCGATAAGACGGACATAACCTATTTTTGTGCCCTCAATCATGCCGTATTTGACAGTCGGAACTTCGATAATGGCGCGTACAAGAGTGACCGGGAATTCCATGTTCTTTCCGCGGCGGATAACAAGATCAACGCTTTCCCCAACCTTGCCACGGAGCATATCCAAAACCTGCTCCATAGTAATTGTTGAAGTGTCAGTGCCATTGATTGAGATTATTAAATCTCCTGCAAGAATTCCAGCCTTGAATCCAGGAGTGTCCTCAACTGGAGAAGCGACTTCGACATAGGCGGGGTTTTCTTTGCTTGTCTCAACAGGTTTTGAAATCTGAAGGCCAACGCCACCGAATGAGCCGGAAGTTGTATCGCTGATACTTCGGAAACTTGTTTTGTCAAGGTAAACAGTGTAAGGGTCTTTGAGCGACTCCAGCATGCCTTTGAGTGCGCCCTCATACAAAACCTGCGGGTCAATTTCGTCTACATAATTCTTTTGAACAAAATCAAAAACACCGTTCATCAGTTCCATGTACTGACGAGATTTATTTGTTTTTTCGTTAGCCGATGGAGAAGCGGATTGTGCGAAACACTGTGAAGCAAAAAAAGCGACAACAAAAATAAGAAGAATAGAGTTAATCCGTTTTATCATTAAATCAATTTTTTTCATATTATTTCTATTTTAAGATTCTATAAGATAAAAATCAATCAGAAATCTTTATAAAGCTTTAAACTTATGCTATAATCAATTTTATGCAAATTATTCCAGTAGCAAGTGGTAAAGGTGGCGTTGGAAAAAGCCTTCTTTCCGCAAATTTAGCAATCGCCCTGGGGCAGGCAGGTAAAAAAGTTGTGCTCGCAGATTTGGACTTAGGTGCTTCAAATCTTCATCTCGTTATCGGGCATAATTCCCCAAAAAAAGGAATCGGAACTTTTCTCACAGGAGAGTCAAAATTCGAAGACATAATCACGCCCACTGACTACAAAAATGTCAGTTTCATCGCTGGCGACTCAGAGATTCCGGGCTTGAGCGCACTCAAAGTCGCGCAAAAAAATGCCCTCATCAAAAAATTCCATTCAGTTGACGCTGATTATCTCATCGTGGATTTGGGCGCAGGCACTCACCTCACTATTTTGGACTTGTTTCTAATTTCGCCACAGGGAATCATAGTCACAGCCCCCACGGTCACGGCAACTCTCAACGGATACCTTTTCTTAAAGAACGCAGTTTTCAGATTGATGGCGGCAACTTTCAAAAAGAATTCAAAGGCGGCGGAATTCATCAACAAACTCCGCAATGATTCAGCCTCACTCCAGCGATTATACATTCCTAAGTTAATCGAAAAAATCACTGAAATAGACCCTGAGAACGGCGAGAAATTCAAAAGACGGCTCTCCCAATTCCGGCCTCGGCTCATTATGAACATGATTGACGAACCAAAGGATGCTGACAAGGCTCAGAAAATCCGCCGTTCTTGCCAGCAATATCTTGGTCTCGAAGTCGAATCCCTTGGCGTAATGTACCGGGACTCAATGCAGGACAAGGCTCTTTCTTCAAGTCTGCCGGTTACCGTCTACAAGCCGAATTCTGTTCTGGCTCAGGCAATTTTCCGCATCGCTGAAAAAATCATGCAGACGGAATCTCTTTCGTTTGATGAAAGTTTCGAGCAGGCAAGCGAAGAAGCCAGCGACGATTATTCAGCAAAACTTTCTTATGTCGAAGATTTAATCGGAACAGGCGCATTGAATGTAAGCGAACTTGCAGAAATGATTAAAACTCAGAATTACGAAATCACCCAGCTCAAAAACGAAAATATCATGCTCAAGAACCGCTTGGTCAAGGCAGCTCAACAAGGATTTAAAGTATGATTTTGCCTTTATACATCAATTATCCAAGTTGGATTCATCCTGAGATTTTCCCCGGACTGCCGGTTTTGAGCTTGCTCCGCTGGTACGGGCTCATGTACATTTTCGCCTTTGGAACGGCATTTTTCATTCTCAAAAAATTGCTCCAAGAAGGCGCATTGGACTCAACAAACGCTGACGGAAGTCTCCGAAAGGCCACCGAAGACGACATTTTCAGTTTTATCGCCACAGGAATCGTCTTTTTGCTGATTGGCGCGCGAGTTTTCTCAACTCTTGTTTACAATCAATATGACCCTAAAAATCCCCTGTCCATCAACTATTGGACTCATCCATGGCTCATTTTCTGGCCGTTCCAGAATGGTCATTTTACAGGCTTGGCAGGCATGAGTTACCACGGAGGTTTCATCGGTGGCTTATTGGGAATGATTTTCTGGTGCTGGCGGCACAAGGTTCCCTTCTTCAAATGGGCAGACGCAATGGTCACGGCTATTCCTTTGGGTTATACTTTTGGGCGCATCGGAAATTTTATGAACGGCGAGCTTTTCGGGCGCATAACCACGGCTCCATGGGGCATGGTCTTTCCACACGCCGAAAAATTCTCTGTATCGATTCCATGGGTTCAAGGAATTGTTGATAAAATAGGAATGAAAGTCAGCACAAACCTTGTGAATCTTCCCCGTCATCCAAGTCAGCTTTATGAGGCTCTTTTTGAAGGTCTCATTTTATTCTCGATTATCTGGATTTTGCACAAAAAAAAGCCTTTCGATGGATTTTCTGGCGCTCTCTACACCGGCGGATACGGTTTCTTCCGTTTCTTCCTTGAATATTTCCGCGCTCCTGATGCAGATATCGGTTATGTACTTTGTCTTCATCCTTTCACAAGCAGCAAAGAAATTCTTAAAAAAGTTTCTGTTGATTTATTCACTTCCCCTCTTTACATTTCTAAAGGGCAAATTCTCTGTTTCCTGATGATTCTAGGTGGAATAGGAGTGGCGGTCACAGGCTATTTACTTAACAAAAGAAAATCTGCATAAAAAAAGGGGATGACCAATAAGTTCAAAAAGTGTCATTTTCGGGCTTGACCCGAAAATCCATTTAATTGCAATACAAGAGATTGCCGTGTCGAGCACGGCAATGACTCGTACTTATTGTACATTCCCTTTTTCGCGCTATTTTTTTATGCGTTAATCAGTTCAGCAAGTTTATCTGCCGTGAAACCGAAATGCTCGGCAACTTTTTTAGCAGGACCTGATTCTCCAAAGCGATCGATTGTGAACAAATCTTTTTTGCTTGAGACATAGCCTTCCCAACCAGTTTTCACGCCAGCTTCAGCAACGATAACACGCTTTGCTCCGCCCAAAATCTGATTCTGGAATTCTTCGCTCTGAGATTCAAAGAGATTTTTATCAAGAACAGAAACGACTCGCACGCTCTTTTCGCTTACTTTTGCAGCCGCTTCGAGAGCCATGTTGACTTCTGAACCTGTGGCGACGATTGTGACATCAGGAGTTGCATCCCCATTTTTGACGACGTATGCGCCTTTTTTGATTGTCTCGCGCCAGTCAGCGTTTTCTTTTGCGTAAACAGGAACATTCTGCCGTGTGAGGGCGAAAAGAACTGGATGATCTTTTGCTTCCATTGCGATATGCCAAGCCTCAACTGTTTCTTCGGCATCACCCGGTCGCAGAACCTGCAAATTGGGGATTGAACGCAAAGAAGAAAGCTGTTCAATTGGCTGGTGTGTGGGGCCGTCTTCGCCAAGATAGATTGAATCGTGGGTGAGGTCGTAAATGACAGGAACGCCCATGAGAGCTGCCAGGCGGATTGACGGCCGCATGTAGTCAGAGAAGACAAGGTATGTGGCGCAGAATGGACGAAGTCCGCCGTGCAAAGCCATACCAGCGGCCTCGCTTGCCATGCCGAATTCACGGATACCGAACTCGATTGAGCGGCCAGCCCGGTTTTCCGGTGTGTAAGTGCCGCCATCGCATTTCATTCCTGATTTGTTTGAGCCTTTAAGGTCAGCAGAGCCGCCCACGAGGTAAGAATAGCGTGCTCCCATTGCAGAAATCATGTCGCCAGAGGCAGTGCGTGTCGCGACAGACTTTCCGACTTCGTAAACCGGGTCATCGGCATTTCCGTCTGGGCTGCCTTCGTAAGAAGCCTTCCATTCTTTTGCAAGTTCCGGGTTTTCTTTTGCCCAAACTTCAAATTCGGCATTCCAGTCTGCCTGACGCTTTGCAAATTCTGCTTTTTTATCTGCGAAATATTTTACGGCATCCTCGTCAATCTGGAAGAATTTTTCCGGATCAAGGCCGAGATTTTTCTTTGTCTGGGCAACGGCTTCTTCTCCCAATGGTTCACCGTGAACTGCGGGAGTTCCCTCTTTTGGAGAGCACTTTCCGATTACAGATTTGAGCATGATGAGAGTCGGCTTATTTGTTTCTTTTTTAGCCTTTTCTACGAGAGAGAGGATTTTTTTAATATCGTACATGCTTCCTTTGAGAACCTGCCAGCCGTAAGCTTCGTAGCGTTTAGCTATGTCCTCTGTGAAAGTGATATTTGTTGAACCGTCAATTGAGATGCGGTTTTCATCATAGAAAACGATGAGTTTGCCTAATTTATTGTGACCAGCGAATGAACATGCTTCTGAAGAAACGCCCTCTTCAAGACAGCCTTCTCCAACAAGAGCGTAAGTGTAGTGGTCAACGATTTTGTGTGATGGAGTGTTGTATTTTGCCTCAAGCATTGACTCAGCAAGAGCCATGCCGACAGCCAAAGCCACGCCCTGACCGAGAGGGCCAGATGTATTTTCTACGCCGTCAGTGATGCCGTATTCTGGGTGACCACAGCAAACTGAGCCGACCTGACGGAAATTTTTAATGTCATCAAGGGTGATTTTGTAACCAGCCAAGTGAAGCACTGAGTACAAAAGCATAGAGCCGTGTCCGGCTGAAAGAACGAAACGATCACGGTCTGCCCACTTTGAATCAGCCGGATTGTGTTTTAAAATTTCTCCGTACAAAAGAGCAGCGAGTTCTGCACATCCAAGCGGAAGTCCAGGGTGGCCTGAATTAGCTTTCTGGATGGCATCGATTGACAAACTGCGGATAGTTTTTGCAACGGCAGCAATTCCTTTAGAGTTCATAAAAAACCTAACCTTGTAATGAATTTATATTTAAGCCATTGTAGGACATAATCCTTTAAATGACATTAAATCGGTTTTTCTTTACCTTATCTAAGGCCGAAAGAAGCAGCGGTTTTATATCCTCAAAGTTGAGCTCCATTCCTTCGAGTGAAAGCTCCATGGCGCAAGCTTCTTCTTCTTCACATCCAGAATCATCAGAAAGGATTTCGAGAATCCGTGAAATGTGCGTGTACAACTGTGAAAGCGTGACCAATTCCTGCTGAGGAAGCTGATCCAATTCTTTGTTGTCACAATCAAGTTCACAAACAAGAGAGCCAACTTCGGAAAAAAGTGTCAGTGCCCTGTGCCGAATAGCTCCGTTCGCAAAATCCGCAAACCAATTATAATTTTTGCGAAGTATAGCATTTCTGTTATGAATTTGCAATGTAAGCATTTCTTTCTCTTTTTTAGAGATAGCAAGGTGCTTGGGAATTATTTTATCGATAAGTTCACTCACATCGTCTTTTTTTTCATACATCTGGTCTTTAAGGTAACAGTCGATGACGAAGTCGGGAAGGGCAAAGAATGGAATAGCCCTCTCCTCAGCCTCATACAAATCCTCGTTCCATTTGCCCACTGCAGGCACATCCTTTCCTTTGAACCAAAGGCGCGTCTCGACACCGAAAAGCTCAAGTCCGACTTTTTTTGAATTATCGATAAATTCGTGAATCGAGCCGCAATCGGGAACACAAAGCTCTTTTCGATGCTCATAGAAGACATTGGCAAGCTGTTCTTCGATGCTGGAACATGGTCCCATACGGTCAAAGCTTTCAAGGAGAGCGTTTTCAAGAACTTCGTACCATTTTTGCCTTTCCATATCCTCAGCGGAAATTTGAAATGGATTAAGTTTGTGAGAAAGAATCGGGATAATTTCGATGATTCCCTTATCCCAATCGTATACACGGCACAAAATTCTGTCACCGTATTTAAAATCAACTTTATCAAAAACAGGCTCAAGGGATACGCCTGTCAAACTCATTTTAAGGGGAAGTTCAAAATTATTCTCGGCGATATGCAAATCTGCGCAAGCAGGATCAGAACTAATGTACTGGGCAGAAAATTCGTCACCGTATAAGCAGAACATATCACGGGCAGTGTTGCAGTCAGTGTTGAATTTTTTTTTGGGAAGCTCCTGTCCTAAAAATTCAAAGGTAAATGAATACGAAAGGACATCTAAATCAACGAAAGGCATACATCTGTCACCGGGAACAAAAACCTTCTGTTCGACCTCTCTTTGAGTCGGAACAAAGCTGAAAATCTGATTCGTAAAAGCCCCGGCTCTCGTAATATACATTCGTTTCTGGAGAGCAAAAGCCCGCCCGTCATTGTCAAGGAAATCCATGAGTTCTTCAAGGGAAATTTTATGCCCAAGTCCGCAAAGCATGGCAAGCAATTCCTTTGCAGAAAACGGCATGGGGTAAGTCCGGAGGAAGTTAGTCAAAAAATTTTCGATAGAAACACTCACACTATAAAGATAACGAAATTTTTGTAAAATGCAAAGATTAGTATATGAAAATCATGAATTAAGAATTGTGAATTATCAATTAAAAAAAGAGACAATGTGGCCGTAATTTTTATTCCAAATAGAGATTACTGGGTAAATTTGACACAGATTTAAAAGAAAATTTGACACAGTGGGTAAATTTTCTCTGAGTTAGGGGCTGTAGTGGCGTAAGTTGCCGAAGGCAATGGAGCGCTTTTAGCGCGGAACCACGAAAGACCCGACGGCAAAGCCGGAACTCCCTTAAATTTTCCCGACTTTTACCTTTTCATTTTCAATTTTTAAAAGTTGGCACGGATTCTGCTTTATCTCTAGTGTCAGAAACAAAAGACTGACAAAAAAAATTAAATTACAAATAATACCTAGCTCAGCTAGGAAGGAGATTTTTATGAACGCACTTTCACTTTTTAACGACTGGCTCAACAATGATTTTTATGGTTCAGAGGGACTTTGTGGCACAAGCGCCGCTGTTCCTGATGTTGATGTCACTGAGAACAAAGACTCTTATGTTCTTGACATGGATTTGCCGGGCCGAACAGAGAAGGATGTAAACCTTGAGATTAACGAAGGCGTACTGACAATTTCTTCTGCAAAGACCGAGACAAAAGCTATCGAAGATAAGAACAACAAAAAAGAGAAGGACGAGGCTGAAAAACCACAGTTCCTGCTTCGTGAACGCCGCCGCACTGAGTTCCGCCGCAGCTTCACACTGCCAAAAGACATTGACGCAGATGGTGTAACCGCCGGATTCAAGAACGGTGTCCTTACCATTAAGATTCCGCGAAAAGCTGAGGTAGCGCCGCGAAAGATTCAGATTTCTGCAGCTTAATGCGACATCCTTGTCGTGACAAGAATTTCCTTCGGAAATTCTTGCGGTCAACGGTCTTTGCGCCGCGTCCTTGCGGCAGTTTTATTGGAACTCTATCGAGAAGCCTGCACCGTGGGGAACCATGTTGCGGGCTTTTATTTTTGCTCCCAGTGCCGTGCAGAGGGTTTGGGCGATTGCAAGGCCCAGTCCTGAGCCGGCAATTTTTCGGGAATGGGCTTCGTCGGCACGGTAGAATCGCTCGAAAAGATGGGGCAAGGATTCCTGGCTAAAGCCCGGCCCGTCATCGCTTTGTTCGATGACAACACGGTTTCCTTCTTTTTGGGCAGACATGCGGATTGTGCAGGAGCCGCCGGCGTATTTTACGCTGTTTGTGATAAGAACCGTGAGAATTTGGTGGAGCATTTCCGAGTCCGTGTTAAGAATAATGCCATTGTCTTCCGTGAAAATCTGTAATTTTGGCGCAAATGCCGCCGCTTCTTCCCGAATCCAGGAAAACAGAGCGCTGACAGCGACTTCTGAAATCTGGGGTTTGATTCTGCCGCTTTCAATGCGGGAAATTTGGAGCAAATTCGCGATGATTGCCTGCATGGTTTTGGCTTCGGTTTTGATGGCGTTAAGGGATTTTTCAAGCTGTTCGGGATTGTCCTTTCCCCAGCGGAGAAGAAGGCCAGTCTGACCGGAAATTACCGTAAGTGGCGTGTTCAGTTCGTGGGAAACATCGCTGGAGAATTGCCGCTCCCGCTCAAAGTCCTTTTTTATGCGTGCGAACAGTTCATTGAATGTTTTTGAAAGCTCATCAAGTTCATCACCGTAAGAGCTTATTGGAAGTTCCGAAAGATTTTCAATCGTTATTGACTGCGCTTTTTGTGTAATTTCTCTGACTGGCTTAATCGTATTTCTTATAATGAAGAAAGAAACAAAAAAAGAAAGAATGAGGATTGGAATCACCATAAAAAGCACGGCAAGCGGCAGGGTGGCAAAAATTGACGCCGTTTCATTCATCTCCATATCCTTTGCAAGGGCCACAACTACGAGGGAATTTTTTATCGAATGTGTTTTCGCAAAATAAATGATGTTTAAATCGCCGTCAAAAAAATAATCTTTTTCAAAAAAATGTTTAACTTTCCCCTTTGAATCAGGCAAAAACGGCAAAAAGGGATCATTTGTCGCAATGAGATTTTGATTTTTTGCATCGTAAACAATGTATGTAAGATAATATGGAATTTCTGAAATCGCCCCCAACTTTCCTGCAAGATTACGGCTTGCATTTTTCCCTTTATAAAAATCTTCGAGCGCAAAGAATACAGCCGATTCAGCCTTTTTGAGTTCAAGCCCCTGAGCCTTGTCAACGAGTGAACGGGTGAAAAATAAGAAACCCAGAGACAGAAGCATGATGGCGGCAGTCAGAGTGAACATAAAACGCAGGGCAAGCCGCGCTGAAAAAGACTTGAAGAAACGATTCGCCATTTGTTAGACCATCATATAGCCGACGCCACGCACTGTTTTTATGAATTCCTCTTTCGTATGCTCAGCAATTTTTGCTCGGAGATAGCCGACATAGACATCGACCGTGTTTTCATCGATATAATGACCCTCGCCCCAGATTTCGTCAATTATAGCCGAACGGGAAAGAGCCTTGTTCTGATGATCGATAAAACACTTCAGCATAAGGAATTCTGTTTTTGACAGCTGGATTTCCGCATTTTCGACAGAACAACTCATGCGGTCAGTGTTGAGAGAAAGATTTCGGACAGAAATCGCCCCTGCCGCCCCTTTTATCGCATTGATTCTTCGGAAAAGCGCATTTATACGGGCAAGTAATTCTTCGATTTCAAAAGGCTTGGCTATATAATCATCAGCTCCTGCATTCAATCCTGTAATTTTATCGACAGTTTCACCACGAGCCGTCTCAAGGATAACGGGCACATTTGAAACCGCACGAATCCGACGGAGAACTTCAAGTCCGTTTAATTCAGGAAGCATAATATCAAGGAGAACTAAATCTGGCTTCTCTGACTCAAACATTTCCAGTGCCTGCCGACCAGTTTGGGCAAGCAATGTTTTAAATCCCTCATGCTCTAGTTCGGGAAGAATAAAATCCGCGATACCTTTGTCATCCTCAACAATCAGAACTTTAATTCCCTGTAATTTTTCATTTTCCATTATTTACCCCCGGAATTATGAAAAAGATTTTTGACTTCAACTGTTTCCAGTTTTGTACCGTCAAAAGCCTCAACATTTTGAATTGTCAAAGAAAAAAATTTCTCTTTCACAGGAAGAGTGAGCCTTATCGTATCACCTTTTTTGTTGAAAGAAAGTTTTACGCTCTCTGAAATAGGACTACCATCAAGTAAAAAGGAAGAAGCAGAAAATGAGAGAGGATTGACGCTCTGGTTAAAGGCAATTTCGACAATTACCTGAGAATCCGAAATCCGCTCTGTTTTTATATTTTCCAAAAGAAAATCACCGTTTTCAGAAAGCATTCTGTTGCCACGATAGTAAATGATTTCCGGCTCGGAAGGTTTCTCGTTATCGATTTCCTCGATGTTTTTAGATTCACTATTTTTATTTTCGCTGAGACTACGGCCTGAAACTGATGTCCCCCTACCCTTTTTCAAGGTTGAATTTGAAGGCGCTTTTTTTGCAGGAGGATTGCGTTTTGGCTCTGGAGAAGGACGCCGCCCCCCGCTCGGACTGCCATGACCGCCGCCAGCTCCACCACTAGGGGCTGCAAAAACACAAAGTGAAAAAACTGAAAATATAAGAATCAGAACAGTTTTTTTCCAATTTCCCATAAAAGAGATTATATGACAGAGGAGGCAAAAAATAAACATAACTTTTCATAAGCCTTTTCTTAATTTTTTCTTAGCATTTTTTAAGGATTCTATATTGCCGCAATGTTAAATTTAAGAAAAAAGGGGCACTATATGAAATCAAAATTTTTCGTCACTATTTTTGCTATTGTTTTTTTTACGAGTTGCGCCAATTCTGTTGATGAAACAAAAAACAGTGCGGCAGCTGTCATTATCTCAAGTTCATCGCTTATAACAGATGACGGAAGCAGCACGAACTATACTGATGAAACAGAAGCCGAGGCAGGCGGATATGTTTCGGAAGACTTGTACGAGAATTTTACGGCAGATGGAACAGTTTTTGTTAATTTTTTAGGAACAAGCGTAAATGCATACATTGGCAGTGATTCAGATTCAGTCGTAACGGCAAAAACCGAAGAAACAAGTATCGGAAAAATCTCTGGCACAAAAGTAACAATACTTCTTTCTGAGAACACCGAAGAAGATGAGGACAATGACATTGATGCGGCATCAAATGGAGTAATCTTACAGTACAAGGGAACAGGTAAGGTTAAATATGTGCTTTCAGGCGACTATACGGGTACAGTTTTTATCAAGAATAAAAAAGCTGACGCAGCCGTCGTATTAAACAATGCAAATATTACTAGTGAATCAGGCGCAGGTCCCGCACTTAGATTCAGTTCAGAAGTCCGTACATTCATAGTAATTCCAGAGGGAACGACAAATTCAATCACAGATACGAGACTATTAAACCAAAGCGCGACAATATACGACACGAAAAAAGGCTCTCTTTATGCGAAAGGTGCGCTTATCTTTACAGGGGAAGGTTCAACCGTCAGCGGCGGAAATCTATCCGTCGAAAACAAAGGCTACAAACACGCCATTTATTCAAAAGATTATGTCAGAATCGAAAATGTCACGCTTGATGTAAGCGTTTCTGGAACGACTGGCCGAGATTGTATCAGGGCATTGAATGCGGTAATCATTGATAACGGCAGGATTTCACTTACAGGCAATGGAACAATCACTGACGATGAAAGCGTTGGAATCAAAGTTGAGGGCGAGGATGCCGATGAAGACGATTTAACCCTTGAATATACTTCCGGGGCAGGATTTGTCATCATTAACGGCGGCACAATCGAAATCAAGACTGTGGCAAAGGGAATCACAGCCCACTGGAAGTCAAGTGAAAGCCTTATCGGAGATGAAAGCTACACTGAGACGGCAAATTCTTCAATTCTTTACTCGACATTCTTAAGCGGAACAAGCTATACATGCCCAAATCCTTATGTAGAAATCAACGGCGGTACTATTTCAATCACAACAAGCGGAACGCCATACGAAAACACAAGCACTGGAGAAAAATGCTCGCCTGAAGGAATCGAGGCAAAATCTGACCTCATAATAAACGCGGGAACGATTACGCTCAACTGTACAGATGATGCTCTCAATGCCGGCGGTGCAATCTACATTAATGGCGGGGCTCTTTACGCATATAGTTCAGAAAATGACGCAATAGACGCAAATGGAAGCAATGGAATTACGATAACAGGCGGCAAGATTGTTGCAATAGGCATTAACACTCCTGAATGTGCCTTCGACTGTGACAGTAATCCTTTGAAAATCACAGGCGGACTTCTCGTTGGTCTGGGAACAAACAATTACACTGAACCGAAAAATTGCTCTCAAAGCGTAGGAGTGATTTCTAATTCTTATTATGGAAGCGCAAACACGACTATGGCAATCACTGACTCAAGCGGAAATCCAGTTTTTGTATATACATTGCCTTCAAGCGTCGGCACAATCATGATTCTCTCATCACCAGAAATAAAGACTGGAACAACTTATACAGTAAAAAGCGGCGTGACAGCAAGCGGAGGTACTAAATTCCACAATTTGTACACTGACTTACCAAGTATTTCTGGCGGAACAAGCACGCTGAGCACATTTAAAACCACAAGTTCAAGTTTTGTGTACACAGCCTCAAGTGCAGGCAGCAACACAGGGGCAAAAGAAGGCGACAGACCCAGCGGCCGATAAAACGCTACTCTTCCTGGAGATTTTCCTTCATGGTGTAATCTTTGTCTTCATCAATCATTTTGAGCATTATGTCTGCGATGTCTGGATCAAAGTGAGTGCCTTTGCTTTTTTCAATGATGTCGCGGACAACCGCTTGCGGGCGGATTTCTGAATAAGAGCGTTTGCTCGTGAGCGCATCGTAAACATCTGCAACGGCGATAATGCGGGCTTCTTCTGGAATCTGGTAGCCTTTGAGATGGTCTGGGTATCCGCTTCCGTCAAAATGCTCGTGATGCCATCTGGCTCCAACAGCAAGGCTCGGCAAAGCCGTAATGTTTTTGAGGATTTGAAATCCTGCCATAGGATGCTCTTTTATTTCCTCAAATTCGTCAGCTGTGAGGCGGGAATTTTTACGAATTATGCTTCCTGCGACACCAATTTTACCGATATCATGAAGCAGCCCCATGTAGTAAATCTCTTCCTGCTCTTTTTCGGATTTTCCCATGCGGCGGGCAATTTCGGCAGAATATTTTGCGACACGGGCCGAATGACCACGCGTATAATGATCTTTCGCGTCTACAGTGCTTGAAAGCGCCTGCATAATTTCCCGCGTCAGTTTTTTGATTTGCCGAGTCTGTTTGTCAACTTCCAACTGAAGATTTTTTTGCAAAAGCGTAAGCTCAATTGTGTTCTTTACCCGCTGAAGAAGGACACCTGGAACAAGCGGATTTTTTGAAATAAAGTCGATAGCACCGTCATGCAAGCTTTTAATTTCTGTTTCATTATGCTCGTCACCAGTCAAAAAAATCACCGGTATGTGATGAGTCAGAAGGTTTGCCTTCAGGCGGTGCAATGTCTCAAGTCCGTCGATTCCAGTCATGTGAAAATCAAGTAGAATAAGATTTGGCGTGTGAGTTTTTACGAATTCAAGACATTCTTCACCGGAAGAAACCGTATGAACACTGTAGGAATTTTCGAGGATCCGCCGGGTCATTGAAAGAATCATTCGTGAATCATCAACAACCAGAACTTCCGATTTTCCCGAAAAAGAAATTTCTGCCTGATTTTCCATTTTTCTCTCCTATAGGCCTGCAGCCGAAAGCAATTTTTTTGTATAAGAATGCTCAGGGTTCTTCAGTAAATCGTCAGTTGATTTTTCCTCAACGATTTTTCCTTTATACATTACGCCTATGCGGTCTGCCATATATGCCACAACATTGAGATTATGAGAAATAAAGAAATATGTCAATTTGAGAGACTTTTGCATTCCCTTCAAAAGATTAAGAATCTGCGCCTGAATCAGCACATCAAGGGAACTCACACACTCATCGCATACGACAAATTCCGGACTCAAAATCATCGCGCTGGCAATGGCAACTCTCTGCCGCTGACCGCCACTCAATTCCGAGGGATATTTTTCAAGGGAGTCAAATGGCAGGCCGACGAGCGTTCTAATTTCGTTCACCAGCCTTTTTCTCTCTTCTTTTGCCTTTGCTGTTTTGTGAATTTTAAGCCCTTCTTCGATAATTGAGCCGATTTTGTGCTTGGGATTAAGGGAAGCGTAGGGGTCTTGGAAGACAATCTGCATTTTTTTTCGGAAATCGAGAAGATTTTTGCCCCTGAGCGAAGAAAGTTCCTCACCATTAAAAAAGATTTCCCCGGAAGTCGGCTTTTCAAGCGCGCAAATCATGTTGGCCAGAGTAGATTTTCCTGAGCCGGACTCGCCTACAAGTCCGTAAGTTTCTCCTTTTTTAATTGAAAGGGAAAGAGAATCAACCGCCTTAAGAGAAGAAGTCTTTCCGTAAGAGAAAATTTTCGTCAGATTTCTGCATTCAAGTATTTTTTCGCTCATAAAATCACCGTCCCTCCGAATTCAGCTGGGAATCTCTGATAAATGCGTCGAAAACAGGCAGTTTTTTATCCCTTTTTTGCAGGCTGGGAATGGCTTCAATCAGGGCACGGGTGTATTCATGTTTGGGATTCTTGAAAATTTCCTCAGTGGACGCGCTTTCTACGATTTTTCCCTTGTACATGATGTAAACGCGGGAACACAATTTCCGCACTACAGAAAAATCATGGGTTATCAAAAGCATGGAGATTTTTTTCTCGGCGCGGAGATTTTTAAGGATTGAGATAATTTCTTCTTGGGTAAGAACATCAAGGGCTGTGGTAGGCTCATCGGCAATCAAAAGCCGGGGATTGTTCATAAGGGCGCTTGCAATCATAACGCGCTGCTTCATGCCGCCAGAAAGCTCGTGGGGAAAACTCTGGAAAATCCGCTCAGTATCCTTTAATCCCGTGAGGCGGGCAAGTTCTTCTGAGCGAAGGCGGGCTTCTTCTTTTGAAAGACCGTGAACAAGTCCGCTTTCTTCGATTTGCCTTCCGATTTTTATCAAAGGATTTAGGGAAGTCATCGGCTCCTGAAAAATCATGGAAATCTCTTTGCCAGAAATTTTTCGGAAATCATCGTCGCTCAGTTTTGAAATCTTCCGCCCGCCAAAAAAGATTTCCCCGCCAGTGATTTTGATTTGCTCAGGCAGAAGATGCATGGCAGACAGAGAAGTCATGGTCTTTCCAGAGCCAGACTCGCCTACAAGAGCGACAAATTCTCCCTCGTCAACTGAAAGAGAGACATCATTAAGAATGGGAATCTTTTTTTTCCGCGAAGAAAATTCTGCTGACAGATGATTGATTTGAAAGAGCATGATTACTTTCCCCCCGATTCTGAAATGCCGTCAGCCAGCAGATTAAAACCCGTGACCAGAGCAGAAAGAAAAATCGCGGGAATGAGAACGCCTTTGGGGTCGCTGAAAATAAAACGCTGGGCATCGTTCAGCATCCGACCGAAACTTGGAGCTGGCGGTTGTATTCCCAAGCCAAGATAGCTCAAGCCCGATTCGCTTAAAATAGCGAGGGCAAAGGAAAGAGAGCAAGTCACCAGCAATTCCGGGAGAATATTCGGCAAAATGTGAGCCAGCATGATTCTGAGATTACCAGCTCCCCTAGCCCGTGCCGCCTTTACGAAGAGGGAATTTTTGTATTTGAGGAAACTTGCCCGCGTAATTCTGGTAAAGCGCGGAAGACTCATAAGGCAGAGGGCAAAAACCGTGATTTTCATGTCGCTTCCGAAAACGGCAATCATCATAAGGGCGAGTAAAATTCCCGGAAAAGACATTTGCACGGAAACCAGCTTTTGAATAATCAAATCAAGCCAGCCGCCAAAATAGCCAGAAAGCGAGCCGAGCAAAAGTCCTGAAAGCCCTCCAAAAATCATTACGACCAAACCGATTCCAAAAGAAATGCGGATTCCGGTTAAGATTCGGGAAAAAGTGTCCCGTCCGAGATGGTCTGTTCCAAAAATGTGCTGTGTCGAACAGGGGGCAAAACGCGCCGCCGAATCAGTGGCGTTGGGATCATAAGGAAGGAAGAAAAAGCCTGAAATCATGAGAAAAAAGAAAAAAGCGACAAGACAGAATCCGAGCAAAAATGACTTGTTGGAAAAATATTTTTTCATGCCCCAGCTCCTTGAGGATTTTCCTCCCTGTGAATCCTAAGGCTGATGCGCGGGTCAATCAGAGAATAAAGAAAATCCACCGCAAGATTACAGAAAAGCGTAATCAGGGCAAGATAGAGGACAAGCCCCTGAATTAAGGGAAAATCCCGTGTTTGAATCGATGAAGCAATAAGACGCCCGATTCCCGGAAGAGAAAAGACATTCTCAATGATAATACTTCCACCCAAAATCTCAACCATAATGAGTCCCAGCGTAGTAACTGAGGGAAGAAGGGCATTACGGAGAATATGCCGTCGGATGACCAAAGCCTCGCTCAATCCCTTGCTCCGTGCAGTACGAACATAATCCTGCTTTGCCTCACCGAGAATGCTGGTCGTCGTGTAGCGGGCAAGAATGGCGCCAGAACCGAGGGCAAGTGAAAGTGCTGGAAGTGCAAGAGAATGAAGCCATGAAAAAAAATCTTCCGAAATAGGCACATAGCCCATAGTCGGAAAAAGACCAAGATTCACTGAAAAAACAAGAATCAGGAGCAAGGCCGTACAAAAAGAAGGAACTGAAAACCAGATTTGCTGAATCGACATAAGAGGCTTACACAGAGCAGACTTTCGGATGTAGGCATAAAAGAATCCGAAAAAATACCCGATAAAGACCGTAAAAATAAGCGTAACGAGGGCAAGGCTCAGGGTGACAGAAAAACTTCCGCCAATCAGTTTGGAAACGCTCTGATTGTATTGATAGGAAACTCCCAAATCACCACGAATTGCGCCGCCAATCCAGGAAAGATAGCGTTGGCCTATGCTCTTGTTCAAGCCCATTTTTGATTCCAGAGCCTGCACTTGGGCAGAGTCAGCTTCGGGGCCCAAAATGGCAAGGGCAGGATTTCCCGGAAGCAACTGAAAAACGAAAAAAGTGAGAAGTGAAATCAAGAAAAGCGTCGTTATAAAATCAAGAGCCTTCTTTATATAAAACTTCATTTACTCAAAATACATTTTCGCAAAATTGTAGAAAAGCACGGGATAGGTCTCATAGCCCCGTACATCTTTTCGGAGCAGAACCGTGTTATTCGGATCGGCAATAAAAACGGCAGGTGCTGATTTCGTAAGCAACTCCTGACAGTATTTGTAATATTTCACACGCTTGGCATTATCCGTTTCAAGTTCAGCTTTGTCAAAAGTTTCATCGAAAACAGGATTGTTGTAGCGGGTAAAATTGCGCTTGTAAGAAGAATAGTATCGGCGGAGCACTTCGGAAGGCTCCAGTTTTCCGGCAAAAGCTATTACCGTCGCCTGATAATCAAATTTTGTGTAAACCTGATCAAGCCATGTCGTCCATTCAACTGTTTTAATTTTACAGCGGATGCCGATTTGTTCCAGCTGTTTTGCAATGATTTGAGCCGTATCGACATGAATGCGGTAGTTCCCTGGCACAGTGATTTCAAGGTCAAAGCCATTACCATATCCTGCTGAAGCAAGAAGAGATTTAGCCTGATTTATATCATTTTTGTAGACTTCAGAAAGACGATCGTTATAGTAGGCACCCAAAATCGGGGAAAAATTACTGTAAAGTTTGGTTCCAAAGCCGCCCATTGCACCGTCAATAATTTCATCCTTGTTTACAGCCATTGTGATTGCCTGCCGAACAAGGGGATTGTCCAGAGGTTTGACAGAATTATTCAAGCCCAAAACCTGAACCATATTCTGCGGGGCAGAGAAAAGTTGGAATTTTTTTTCGAGCGTTCTCGCATTTTCCGCAGAGAGCATCTGTCCGATATCAAGTTGTTTTGACTGTAATGCGGAGAGAATGGCGTTTTCGTCTGACATGACATAGATTTCAATCCGGGGAATTTTCGGCTCATTCTCTTTGTTCCAGTAATTCTCGTTCTTTTCAAGCACAACTTTTTGGTGAAGCTGATATTCCACGAATTTGTATGCGCCAGTACCGATTGGCTGCTCTGCGTGATTCGTGTAGCCCACTGGAAGAATCGGGCAAATATTCAAAGCCAAAAAACCACCGTTCTGGTACTTCAATGTAATAGTGAATGTTTTTTCGTCTGGAGCGGAAAGGCTTTCGATTGAGCGCATCATCATGTCAGAGCGAACTGAATTTCCGTTCAAACCGGCAAGGTTCTCGTAAGTGTAAAGGCAGTCCGCGCTTGAAAAATCAGCACCGTTGTGGAATTTTACGCCCTGCCGCAAATGGAATGTATAAGTAAGTTTGTCGTCAGAAATTTCATACGACTCAGCAAGGGCAGGATGAAGGGCGCCCTTTTCGTCAAAGGAAAGAAGACCGTCAAAAATATTGTAATAAATCGCAGCCGTGTCCGCCGCAGCCGATTCCCATGGGAAGAAAGAATCTGGTTCAGAAGCAACATTGACTCGGAGAACATTTTTTGAATTCTTCCCGAAACAAGACATAAAAAAGAAGGCTGAAAAAAGCGCAAGCGCAAAAAGTATTCTCTTCATAGTCTGTCTATAATAACATGTGGCGAAAAAATTAACAACACAGTACAATATAGGCAATGAAAATCGTAATCGTTGGCGCAGGATTCACTGGCACTCAGCTTGCGAAACGCCTTATCAATGGAAAAAATGATGTCGTTCTCATCGACAATGACGAAGATGTTGTCCGTCACGCTTCAAACCGCCTTGACTGCAATGTGATTCAGGCGGACGGAAACAACCTTGACACTCTGGAAGAGGCCGGAATCGAAACGGCAGATGCCCTTGTCTGCGTAACTTCCAACGATGAAGTCAACATGATTACCTGCTCTCTGGTGGATTCAGTCTACCCCAATATCTTAAAAATTGCCCGTGTGCGAAATTACGCCTACTATGTGAACACCAGCACGGCAACGCAAAAACACGCCAGCAAACTCTCCAGCGAAAACCGCCATCTTTACGGAATCGATTACATGATTCACCCTGATGTTGAGGCGGCTGAGGCAATCGTGGCGGCTGTCGAGCACGGAGCGATTACAGATTCCCTTCAATTTGAAAATTCCACTTTTGAGCTTATCCGGGTCACCGTTGAGCCGGGCAGCCGTCTTGACGGAATCGCCCTGCAAAATATGAGAAAACTCACCGAAAAAAAATTCGTCGTGGGTTATGTCGAAAGCGAGGGAGAAACTTCCCTGCCCAGCGGTGGCACAATCCTGCACGGGGGAGATTGTCTTGGTATCCTCATGCACAGGGTTGACTTGCCCGAAATGCTTGCTCTCTGTGGATCAAAAGTTAAGGATGTCAAAAAAATCGCTCTGGTTGGAGCAAACCGTATCGGCACAATCGTAGCAGAAAGGCTGATTCGCAAAAAGGTAAGTAAATTCGCAAAATTCTTCGGATTAAAATCAAAAGCCTCACAGGATTTCGTAATAGTTGACTCAAACGAAGCCAATGCAAAGGCGGCCAGCGAAAAATTCCCCGGCACACGCGTTTTCTGCGCTGATGTCACGGAAGAAGGCTTTGTGGAAGAAGAAGGAATCGACAAATTCGACCTGGTAATCTGCGCCACTCAAAATTACGAGCTGAATATGGTCATGGCGGCCTACATTGAGTCCCTTGGCGTGGAAAACAGCATCGTCTTGGTGGCGAATTCTGCCTTCGGGGAAGTGGCCCGCAAAATCGGAATAGAAGTTCCAGTTCCAATCCGGGATTCAGTTGTTGACAGCATAATGAGCCACCTCAGGGGCGATAGCGTAACCGGAATCCACTCAGTAAACGGAGGCTCCCTTGAAATCGCCGAAATCACGATTCCAGAAAACAGCGAAGTCAAAGGCAAGGCCCTGAAAGACATAGCCGAAAACGGAAAATTCCTTCTTTTACAGGTGCAAAAAAAAGGCGAGGAAAGCTATTCGATTCCAGTGGGAAGCACAGTTTTGGACGAAGGCGACAAAATCATTTTGATTATCAACGCCAGCGAAAACGAGACCGTCATGAAGAAATTCGGCACGGAACTGTAGGAAAGGGAAAATGGCACAAATCTTTGTTTTTGCTCGGCTGATTTTTATCGTTCTCTCCATTGTGGGACTTTCCCTTATCGTTCCCATTCTCACGGCCCTTTCTTGCGGCGAATTTTCCGTCATTCCGAGTTTTGCGCTTCCTCTGGCATTTTCGCTTGCCGTAGGCTTGATTTTTTTCTTCGCGGGAAAAAAGACCACGATAAAATTCTCGATTCGGAGCGTTTTCGCCTTTGTCGCCCTCGCATGGATTTCAATCAGCGTCTTCGGCACGATTCCTCTTTTGGCAAGCGGCAGTCTTCCCACTTTTCACGACGCGCTTTTTGAGAGCGTTTCCGCCTTTTCCACCACCGGAGCCACGGTTCTTTCTGATGTGGAAGCCCTTCCCCGCTCAATCAATTTGTGGAGATGCCAAATGCACTGGCTGGGCGGCATGGGAATCATCGCCCTTACCGTTGCCCTTCTTCCCCTCCTGGGTGTGGGAAGTTTTCAGCTCATAAAAGCCGAGAGCACAGGCCCCGAAAAAGGAAAAATCACGCCAAAAATGGCCAGCACGGCAAAGACCCTCTGGTTTTTGTACACAGGATTCACTCTGGCTCAGTTCATCGCCCTTAAAATCTGCGGTCTTGATGTAATCGACTCCCTTTCCTACGCATTTTCCACGCTGGGAACGGGCGGTTTTGCCACAAAAAACGCCAGCATCGGAGCATACAATTCTCTGGCGGTGGAAATCGTCTGCACGGTCTTCATGTTCCTCGCGGGAATTAACTTCAGCCTCTATTTTTATGTGATTACCGGCAAATTCGATGAAGTCAGAAAAAATTCCGAATTAAAGGCATATCTCTCGCTTTTTGCCCTCTGCGTGATTGTAATCGCCATCGTCCTGATTCCCCATTACGGCTCCTTTGCCCGCGCCCTCCGCTATTCAAGTTTTCAGGTGGCAAGCGTTATGACCACCACGGGATACGCCACGGCTGATTTCACGACATGGCCTCCCGCCGCCCAGTATTTTATCTTCCTGCTCTTTTTTACAGGCGGCTGCTCCGGCTCAACTTCCGGCGGCTTTAAAATCATCCGCTGGGTCGTCCTTAAAAAGCAGGCCTGGAACGAAATGCTCCGAATGTTGCACCCCCACGGCGTTTTTACAGTGAGCCTGAATCAAAAAGCCGGACGCAAAGATTTGGTTTTCAATGTTGCGGCATTCACTTTCGTCTATTTTATGCTGGTTTTCGCCACCACGATGATCAGCACTTTCTGCGGTCTGGACATTTTCACCAGTTTTACGGCAAGCCTCTCTATGGTGGGAAATGTAGGCCCCGCTTTCGGAAGTCTGGGCCCCAGCGAAAATTACGGTATAATCTGCCCCTTCCTCAAATACTGGTATTCTTTCGCCATGATTGCAGGCCGCTTAGAGCTTTATAATCTGATAATTTTCCTTTTCCCGGATTACTGGAAGAAATAACTAAAACCAGCCGTATAAAATCGTTATGCTGCACTGGAAGCATTCATATTAATGCTTTTGACAATAGCAAAAATTCTGTTCTGAGCCGCACTGCCAAATAAAGTGAAAAACTTAGGTCGGTCAAAGGGGGCTCGTCCTTTCATAAGGGCTTCCATGTTGATTTCGCCCTGTTCCACAATAATATCAATAAGGCGTTGAACGAATTCAATCTGCAAGGCATTCATGTTTGCGTCATTGATGAAGTCTGCAAAATAATCATTTATTGCGTCTTTATCCATTTTTGTCGCCCGGCGGATGAATACACCAAGTGTTTTTCCTTCTGCAAGCTGGTCAAACATTTTTTCGTCGCCCAGTTCTTCTTTGAAAATGTGATTGAGGCTTTCAAAGTCGTCTTTTGTAAGAGGCTGGTTTGTGCGTAGCTTATTGATTGCGCCGTCTTTCATGTGCTCGCAAAGGTAGGCGTCAACCTTCTTCTTGTACTCTTCAAAATTGTCTGCGGGACTTGGATTTTGACTTCCTTCAGGTATGTCAACGAGCTTTATGTTATCATCATAATCAACAAAAATCGGGTCGGCATGAGTATTATCTACAGAGAACTGTGCCAGTTCCCGAATCTCTTTGCGGATTTCCTCGTAATCAAGAACATGTAATTCATCGTAATATGAACTGAGGGAAAGACGCTGTAATCTAGGCAAATGGTCGCGCACTGCCTTGATTGAAGTTTTCTGCAAAAGTTTTTCGGCAACAGTCTTGATTTTTGAACGGTAAAGATTTATCGGCTGGGCGGATAATTGGGCTTCCATTATTCCGTAGCAGAAATTGTCAAAACCTTTAGCATAACTGTCTGCTTCTTCGTTAAAAACCAGAGGCGCAATGTGCTTTGAAAGATTGAGTACATCTTCATCAGACAGGCATTCAAAACTTTTTTCATTCTGGAATTTCGTCACATGCTTTAGCACAAGGTGGACAGGAGTGAGTTTTGTGTTTAATGCAGAAATCTGTGCGTGAACTTCTTTTACAAGTTGCTCCCGGTAAGTAAGAAAGAGATTTTGAGATTCCGAATCAAGTTCGGAATGACATAAATTTTTTGAGTCCTGCAGAAGTTTGATAACCGCACATTTATGAGCAAAAATACGCTCGCTTACAGATTTTCCAGAAGCACCTTCAATGCCGTTCTTTTCCTCGCGGAAGAATTCAAAGTTTCTCAGGTAATCAAAAATGTAGAAATATTTCTTTCCTACATAAGAACCGGTTTCATCTGTGCAGACAAGATTTGGAGCAAGGCGGGTGCCGCGGCCAATCATCTGCCAGAACTTAATCTTACTTCGAATCTTTTTATAGAAAACAAGATTTACAACTTCAGGAATATCAACGCCGGTATCAAGCATATCAACACTTACAGCAATTTGTAACTGAGAATCGGATTTCTTGAATTCTTTGATTGTCGATTTTACTTTTGAATCGTCACAGACAATTCGCTGACACATCTTGCCCTTATACTGCGGCCAGAATTTATCAAAAGTATCTACAATGTGCTGGGCATGATTTTTGTTATAGGCAAAAATGATTGTCTTACCAAGCCTGTCACCGCCTCCGGTTTTAATACCTTTTGTCATTAAGTCTTCAAGAACCTGGCGAGTTGTATCTTCATTGAATACATATTCGTTAATTGCCTTTGGGGGAATCTCCTCAAAAGGTTCTTCGCTTTCTTCTTCCTGGCGGCGGACCTTTTCTAAATCTTCTTCGCTAAGATTATCTTTGTTGATTCCTTCGTCAAGGAATGTTGAAGTCTTTTCAATTGCGTGGTATGGCACAAGGAAGCCAGCATTAACGGCAGTTTCGTATTCGTAAACATCTGTGGGGACGTCATCCTGCAATTCAAAGAATTCAAAAGTTGATTTGTCTACATCACGGCGGGGAGTTGCGGTAAGACCGACAAGATACGCATCAAAGTATTCGAATATTGCTCGGTATTTCTTAAAGATGGAACGGTGGGCTTCGTCAACAATAATCAAATCAAAATGGGCGGGCGTAAATGTTCTGTTTCCGTCTTTGTTTTTCTCGGTGTCGATGGCATTTAAAATCGTGGGGTAGGTGCTGAAGACGATGCGTGCGCCTTTGTTCTCGGCCTTGTCCTTTGGGTCAAGAAGATTGCAGACAGTTACATCAGGGCAGTTCTCCCGGAAGGCATCATAGGCCTGTTCCACAAGCTGGATTCGGTCTGCAAGGAAGAGCACATTTGAAACATAATGTCCGCGGCTTAAAACATCTACAATGCTGATTGCAGTTCTGGTCTTTCCGGTTCCTGTTGCCATGACAAGGAGAAATTTTCGGATGCGCTTTTCCATCTCGGAGCAAATGGAACGGATAGCCTTCATCTGGTAAGGCCGGCCTGAAATTGACCTGTTGATTTGCACATGATTCAAATCTACAAGAAGACTGCGCCTGTCCATGAGCTTCTGCAAGTCGACCATTGCAAAAATCATGCTCACTGAGCGGGGAGCATATTGAGTGTCGTCCCAGAAAAAAGTTTCAAAACCGTTGGTGTAGAAGATGAATGGGCGGCGTCCGAATTTCCGTTCAAGGCAGTCGGCATACAGGACTGCCTGTTGTTTTCCCACATTCGCATCCTTCGTTGTCTTTTTCGCCTCCACAACGGCAAGGGGCGAACCGTCTTTTCCAAAGAGAGCGTAATCAATAAAGCCTATCTTTCCCTTAATGCCTTCCATATCATCGACTTTGTATTCTTCCACAACCTGAACGCCGTCAATCCGCCAGCCCAGAGTTTTTAGGTCTTCGTCAATGAACATCTTTCGTGTCTGGAACTCGCTAAGGTCTTCAACTTTAAGCTCCGGTTTTGCAGAAGGATTTTCTTTATTGCTCTGGATGGAAGAAAGAGCCTGAGCAAGCTGCTTTTTCAATTCTTCGATTGTATTGTCTTTTGCCTCGATTTCTTTTTTGAACGCTTCAAGAGATGCTGAATCTTTTTCAGCATGACGCTCCTGCGGCTTTTTTACGGCAACCACTACCTTGTTCTTTGGAATTGCCTCTTCGCTGAAAGTGCGCTGCTGGTAGGCAGAGCCGTAAGTATAATCAAGCCAGTTCAGAAAATTAAAAAGTGCCTTTAAGGAAAGAAGCACATATTTCTTTTCCACCGCCAGCGTGTCATGAACGCCGCTGTTTCCCACTTTGATGACAAGCTGCATGTCGTGGCGGATATTTGAAGGAACGGCATTTACAAAACTTGATTCGTGAACAAGAACTTGAATAGAATCGTCATAAGGCTTATGTAGGTCCGAATCAACTGAATACATCCATTTTACAGCCTGCTCCAAAGACTTACGGGCGGCAAATGCGGCAAAAACGGTATTTTTATTGTATTGAAGCTCCGCCTGAACTGCCATCTGGCTAAAGGCAGAATAGTTCGTATCATAAGTTAAGAAATCAAAGTTCGCCATAAACTGCTTTCCTTTTGTTAAGATAACACCCATTTATTATACAACCTTTTTAGGCTATTTGCTATTTCAAATTTTGATTTGTCGATTTGTTGAACGAAATTAGCGAAGTCGTTTTGAAGTTCAAGGGGTGGAATAAATCCTTTTAATTCAGCTATTTTTCCTTGAAATAGATTTGCTTGAGAAGATTGAGTTTTTAACTTTTCTATTTGAGCTTGCAAATATTCAGATGTAATCAAATACTCCATAAAAACAGGATTCATGCATTCTTTTAATCGCAATAAAGCAACACTACGAACCAATTGAAATCTTAAATTATCTGGTACCACGCAAACTCTACCAACACTTCCAGAACAGGAAAGTAAAACATCACCTTTTTGAGGTTTAATTCTTTTTGCAATTCTGTTGTATTCATCCTCATCAATAAAATCCACATCTGTTAATTGCAATTGATGATTTAAAACATTTCTAGCAGAAAGTAAATATATTCCTTGATTGGAACGTTTGGGAGTAGCATGTTCACCATCTGTAATCAATTTGCAGATATCAGAAAATTTTTCAACTTTCCATTTTCCGTTTTCAACTTGCTCATCTCCAAACATCTCGATAAATCGGGATTTATCTTTCTGTTTATTTTTGATATATTTTGATTATAAATTGACCTTATTTGGGGTTTACAGAAGATTCTGTAACTTTAATTCTAGCAACCCTAACATTTCTTCTTCATACAATTTATGAAAAGGAGCTGGGGATGAATTTTATTGATTTGAGTATGGCAATATGGGGGCTATGTTTTTTTAGGGATGCTCGGGGTTGCTAGAAAAAATCTGAATTAACTGCAAACCCAAGCAAATATGTGTATTCATAGCTGGAGAGTTCAACTCTCTCCCATCCCGTTTCTTAACTTAAATATTTCTTGTGAGAATTCTTTACATTTTGTTGATCGACAATAGCATATTCCATAGTCGTATCAATCTTCTGATGGCCTAAAAGCTTCTGAACCTGTTCAATTGGCATGCCCTTATCAATCGCACGGGTAGCTAGGGTTCGTCTGAATTTATGCGGATGTACTTTATTAATTTCAAGTCTCCGACCAAGTTTACGAAGCATTATTTCAACACTTGCAATTTCCAATCTATTGTGTGGTTCAAGTAAACTTACAAATAAAGCTTCATTTTCATCACTTCTGGAATTAAGATATTTCTGCAAATGTAGCTTTGTTCTAGCATCAAAATAAACAATTCTCTCTTTAGAACCTTTCCCAAGTACCACACATTCACGATTTACAAAATCAATATCAATCTTGTTGAGTTTTACCAGTTCTCCAACTCGCATACCTGTGGATGCAAGAATATCAATTATTGCCAAATCTCGGACACATTTGCAGTTATCACGAAGGCGTTCTAATGCTTCGTCAGAGTATGTTTCTTTTACTTGTTTTGTTGTCTTAATTTTATGTATTCTACGAACTGGACTTTTTAAAATATAGTCTTCATCTTCAAGCCATGTAAAAAAACTGGAAAGAATACGCCGGATGTTATCTATTGTCTGCTTTGAAGCATTATTTTTCTTCTGATATTCGCTTAAGTATACACGCAAATCTTCAGTTTCAATCTGATTAAATGGTTTTTGAACGCTTTTTATCATGTTATCTAGAGTTGAACCGTAATAGCAAATTGAACGAAGAGAGCACCCTTCTATTTGCTTAGCCGAAAGGAATTCTTCTTTCAGTGTTACGTTTTCTTTGCATTGATTCAGTTTATGAGAATCTAACACAACAACATTTACGTTAAAAAAGCAATGCTCAAGGACTTCACTCAGTTTCTGTCTTTGAGCATTATTCAGTACACCAGACATTTCAATCTGGATTTGATTAATCAATGTCTTTTTCATTATAAGCTCCTTAATCTGAGCCTATAACAGAAGGATTTTATTATCCGAACTATTCAGTCAATTTGTTAATATAAAACTAATATGGTTATGTATTTTCAACTTCAAAAATATACAAATTATTTAAATTATGTTTGGTATATAAGAAATCAAGAATAATTAATAGTTCTTCGAAAATGTTCTTTAAAATTATTTTAGTCATATTTCTTAAAAAAGTTTTTATATACATCATCCCAACTTTTTATACTATTTACTTTCTTAAATGAATTAATACCTGTTTTAGATTTTTTTGCAACTACATTACCATTTTTATCTTCTGTAAATGTATAATCATTACCATTAAAATCTTTTATATACAAATAATTATTTTCAATTTTCCAGTTTGGCCCTTTGTAGGAAGACAATTCAATTCTAGCATAAGAACATGAGTCTATTCTTTTTTCTAAATTATTATTTGTCAGTGAATTAATTATTTCTTGTAATCTTTTTACATACCATCTACTTGGTTTCCTTCCTGTTTCTTTTAATAAGTTTTTGTCAATTAAATATTTTATTGAATTATTTTGCACTTGATTTTGCTCAAATATTCCCATTTCTTCATACGTACAATTATATTGTTTTTCTAGTGCTTTTTTAATTTTAGGAACAATATAATGTTCAGCATTTGGTTCAATAGTTCCATTTATCATTTCGTAAATTACTAAACCAATTTGATAAATATCAGAAAACTTTCCGTATATATTGTCTGGATCAAATGATTCAGGAGGACAATAAAATATGGAATGTTTTGATGGAGTTTCTAAATAATTACATTTTTCTGGTAATTCTTTGGCACCACCTAAATCTATGATTTTTATATTACCATTTGATAAAACCAAATTACTAGGTTTTATATCTCTATGCACAATATTTTGCTGATGTAATACATGAATTCCATCGATAATCTGTTTACCAAATTCTAATGCATCATAAACATATAATTTATTCTTTTTTAAATAAGTATATAAACTTTCTCCTTCGCAATATTCGGTAACTATTTGAATATAATCTTCGTCGTTTATTCTAACTGACTCAGCACTATATACAGCAGCTATATGTAAAGCAGCTTCATTGTTATTTGAAAATAATGAAACAATTTTTCTAGGCTCTGCTAAAATACCTTCATTGGCCTCAGAACAAGTTTCATAAAATTTAACAAACACATTTCTTTTTAAGCTTTGATCATAAGCTTTATATGAATAACCACAAGCACCTTCTGTTAAACATTCTATGTTTGTTAATTTTTGACTATTTAAATATTCTTCAAAAGTCATTTACCATATCTCCAGGTAACTAAAAATGCATTTTCCTGATATTTTTTTAAATTAAAACGACTACAATAGTCAGAAAAATCAACTTTATTTTCTTTTGCAAATTTATCTTTTAGTTTTTTTATTGCTGTTGATGAATATGTATTTATAAGAATATTTAATTGATAAGAAACTTCTTGAATTAAATATTCTATAATTATTCGAATTTTACTAGAATCAGAATTACCTACAATTAAACTAATTTGAGAAACTTGTTTTTCTTCAAAAAGCATTTTTAAGCTTTTCTTAAAATCAATACATTCTGAAATTTCATCATTATCCAATGATAATTTTACGGAATATCCTGGTATTAAATCATTTTTGATTGCATTAGAAGAAACTATAATTATTTCTTGTTTTTTTACTTCTATTCCAATATGCATTACCTAAAATACTCCTGCATTAATGATTTGTATAAAGTCTCTGCTTTTTCCAGAGATTTCAGAACGACAAATTTTGATTTGTCGATTTGTTGGACGAAAGAAGAAAATTGTTGTTGTAGTTCAAATGGTGGCAATGGCAGATTAAAACTTTCAACTTGTTCTTTATTAACCTTTGGCATATTTGCACGACGACTAAAAGCAAGAATATAAGAAACAAAGAAATCACTTCTCATTACATAAGTAAGATATTCTCTTGTTGCTATATTCTTTTTAACAAGAATAGGATATGCGTCAGCTGAACATAATCCTTCAAAGTTTGGCATTGCTACTTTATTAAGATTTGGACGGATTTTACTATAAATAATATGCTCTGGCGTAAAAAGATATTTTCCACTTATTACATTATCTTCTTTTACTGTTCTATATCCTGACAAAACTCCAGTTTCTTTTTCTATACTATCAATACCTATATGAGGATAATCAGCGTATTTTTCAAAATCCTTAACCATCTTTGTATCTATGATTGCGCATTCAGTAAAATTTTTGATAATCCATTTTTTTGTATTATTAGCTAAATTCCCAAACATCTCGATAAATCGGGATTTGATGAGAATGTCGTATTTTTCAAGCATCTGCTTGTGCTTTGTGATAATCTCTGTGCATTTGTCCAACTGTGAAGCAATTTGTTTTTGAGTTTCTAGAGATGGCTGTTTCAATATAATATTTTCAATTTGCTTTGATGAAATATGTTTAACTGTAACAAATGAAGTTTTGTCTTCTATTTCTTTTAATTTTCTCTGTAATACATAGTAAACGAATTCTTTATGAATTAAATCATCATTAGGAACAATTTTGCATACCCGCTGGTTGAGAAAACTGTCTTCACTTTTCCACAAAGAACAATTGAATTCTCCATCCATTCCTATAAGTAAATCTCCTGATTTTATTAAAAAGCGAGGATCAGCATTTTCTGTTGTATACGTTTCTGAAAAACCTCGAATAACATCTCGGATTCTAATGAGCGGAATACCTTTCTTTTCTGTATTAAAAAGCTTAGAATCGAATGCAAAACCATTTATAATTTCACACACATCCCCAAGTCTTACCGTTTTCCACTCGCTCATTTTTCAGCTCCTGACAAAATTATCCAATAACCATTATTTCTTGAATCAGAATGCTTCAAAAGATTTTGTTTTTTCAATTCGTCTATATCACGTTTTATTGTTTTTTCATTTTTTCCAATTTTATCTGCAATTGCAGCTGCTGTAAGAGTGATATCCTTGGAAATCATTTCAAAGATTGTTTTCTGTCGATCTGTTAAAGGGACATTTAAAGGGACATTTAAAGGGACATTTTCTGTCTCTTGATGTTCGTCCATAAGTGCCAGATATTTATCAGAAGCAAAGCAACGGGCTGTAACGCCACCTAGAGAAAGGTCAATTTCTGGTAGTTTTGCGTTTTCTTCTTCGCAGTATCTTGTAATCTTGCTAAAACCGCGAGCCCAGCTTTCAATCATACCGCACTTAAAGAATACATTTGCAAGGTTTGGATTGCATGGTTTTGAAACATGCTCTTTATACAAATCTTCAACCGGAACTTCTTTTGGAAGTGCTCCGTCATTCCAGAGACGGATTTTATCTTTGTAAATGCGAATCTGAATTGGAGTGGTAGAAAGATAATCCTTATGAATTACCGCATTTAAAAGCAGCTCTCGAAATGCTGCACGAGGAAAAAAGAATGTTTCTTTTCTATAAATGTCATCATAAGAAATAAGGGCCTTCATATACTTTGAATAAATAAGGTCCATTGTTTTTTCTACCTGCAAAATAAGCGGACCGTGTATTTCATCCTGATACAAAATATCAGCATCGTTTTCAAAATATGCGACTT
>ODAI013634769.1_pt1 | contig 54192 bp, 83 predicted proteins | sample 1539321 | NCBI WGS metagenome assembly ODAI01 (sample SAMN02144231, study PRJEB22623) | gut metagenome | biome: sheep rumen | host: Ovis aries | place: New Zealand | reverse complement strand
GCAGACGAAGCCACATTACAGGCGGCAGACGACGCATACCATCAGCAGCAAATGCTAACAAAGTCGTCTTATGACGAGTTCCTGTCGACACTATGGGATAGCCAGAAACAGAAAAGCGGAAAGGGGGACGCTTATGAGGTTTTGGGAAATCTGGCCGATAGCTACATGAACGGTACGCTGTCTCTGGATACGGCCGAAAAAATGCTTGCTGGGCAGATGGATGCATCAAAGTATGCGGGGCAGACAAATTGGAAATTCTGGGAAAACTCTGACCGCGAATCCCTCGGCAAAATGATGGGATACATGATTAACAGCTTTGGCGGGCAAAGCGGGATCGCTGAAAGCATCGAGTGGTACAAAGGGCAAGGCAACACAGATATGGCGGATCAGTTGAGCCGGATTTACGCCATGGAGCAGCTTGTCAACGGGTTCGGCGTTTCGCGGATTTCCGGTGACAACTGGTGGGAAATGCTGGGAGACGACTTTTCCACATCCAACCAGGATCAATATTTGCCGGGTCAGATGAATCGGGAAGCGTTTGAACAGACGGTACAGCCGGTAGCGATAAGCGATTACTCGGTCGAGAATGCGCGGGCTACAGCGGAGGCGATGGGAGAGGGAGAAAACACGATTAAAAACCTCTTCAACACGCTTGAAAAAGAAATGCGCGGAGAGAACTTTGGAGCAGAATTATCCGCCGCACAGATGGGCCTTGCTTATGACAAGACGTTCGGGCCGGAGTTTCAAAGGATGTACGAGCAGCTGTCACAAAGCTACGATCTCGACCGGGTGATAGCGGATACGAAACAGTATATGCCTTATGAAGGGGCGTGGGCGGAAGAAGGAAGCGCCATGCGCGAACCGTGGGGCATGTATCAGCTCATGTACGGAGAAGCAAGCGCAAACGCGGAGGACTACCGCATTACGGTCACGCCGGAGGTAGACACAAGCGCAATCGGGGACTTTGACCCTGTTCCGCTCCCCATTGAACCGCGCGTCGAAGGAACCGATGCGGCGGAACAGTTGCAGTCCCAGGGCGTAACTGTTGACGTGGACGCAGATACGCAGTCTCTTGAAGCAACGATAGACGGCGCTGACGGGCAGACGCTTATGGAATATGTCGACGGAGATGCGGCAAACCTGCAAATGTCGATATCAGACCAGGACGGAAAAACGCTTGTCGAGAACGTGACCGGCAATGCATCCAGCCTTGCATCAATCATTAACAGCTATAACGGGCGCACGATCACGGTAAACATCCAGGGCAACAAAATGTTTGCGTCCGGCGGGCGCGCCACAACCGCTTCCATCTTTGGCGAAGCGGGGCCAGAATGGGCGATCCCGGAAGAACATTCAGAGAGAACGGCGGAACTCTTGAACGCCGCCAGGGAAGCGTCCGGTTTTACATGGCCGGACCTGCTCGCCAGATACGGCGGCTTGAATGCGAATACGGACAGCCAGCCGACAACAATCATCTACAGCCCGACCATACATGCCGCCGACGCAAGCGGAGTGGAGCAGGTACTTTTGGCGGATAAAGAACGGCTGAACAAATGGTTCGAGGATAAGAAAATGCGCGATGAAGTGGAGGTGTACGCATGACGTTAAGTGAAACACAGTATCAGTGCGTAGCGGGCGAAACCTTCGATTCTGTGGCATTGGAGGTATACGGCGACGAGTCATATGCGTGTGAATTGCTGTGCGCAAATCCGACGCTTTGCATGATCCCGATTTTCACAGGCGGGGAACTTTTAGACCTGCCAATCGTGGAAATACCGGACGAAGACGATGAAGACGACGAAGCGTTTATGCCGCCGGACGCCCCCTGGAAGGAGTGATGGCACATGGCAACGAGAAACTTATACAAGGGGTGCACCGGAAGCGACGTCAAGACATTGCAAAAGAAACTGAAAAAGCTCGGATATTATCAGAGCGGAGCGGTTGACGGCATTTTCGGATCAATGACCGATACTGCTGTCAGGCAATTTCAAAGAGCGGCAGGAATTAAAGTTGATGGAATTGTCGGACCACAGACGCGATCAGCACTTTCCGGGAAACTCAAGAAGAAAAAGAAAAAGGTTGTAAAGAAAAAGACAACGAAGAAAAAGACGAAGAATACAAACACGCATGAAATGGGGCGCTGGAACGGGCATAAGTTTGTTATCTCCCCTAAGAAGATATACAGCTTTACCGGGCTACAGGTAAAAGGGTCGTCCGAGCTGAAGGACAAAAAGGACAGCGGACAAGGGAAAGTAGCAAGAAAAGGCGGCAACCCGACAGAAGTATCCATGACAATTCCAATAAATGCTTTTACCGGATGCGACGTGCGAGCAGAAGCGATGGCTTTTGTCAAAGAAGCACGCGCGGGAAAGAAAGACTACTTCTATGTCGGTAGTAAGAAGCTGGTCAGCTGCAAGCTGATGCTGACGGACGCCACGGTAAAAGAGGTTGAAATCACCGCAAAGGGGAAATGGAAATACGCAGAAGTGCAAGTAACCATGAAGCAGTGCAACAAAGGTGGAAAGAGCAGCAGCTCCGGTTCGAGCAGCAAATCAAAAAGCTCCGGCAGCTCTGGTGGAAGCTTAGGAAGCTCCGGCGGAAGCAACAAGGTGTCTGTAAGAAACAGCGCGCCAACGACGACAAAGAAAACGACATGGGTACAAAAGGCTGCTAACACAGTCAAAAACGCATTTCAGAAAATCGGAACAAAGATAAAGAATGCACTTAGTGGGAAAACAACAACAAGCTCTACCGCAAAAAAAGTGACAAGCGCGACGGCGACGATAAAGAGACTGACGACAACGGCAAACAAGTCGACTGGCGGCGGCGGAACGAGATACGCAATGACACGGTAAGGAGGGGTGATGAATGGCATTATACCAGATTGACAACATTCCTTCCCCGATTGACTGGCAGGAAACAGATATCATACAGCGCACATTGCAGAATGCGAAAAATCTGCTCATGTGCCATATGGGCGAGGTCCCGTATGGAAGGTATCGCGGAATCGACCCGAGCATTTTTGACCTCCCGATGAACGACATGCGCACAGAGCTTCTGCCGGAGCTTGACCGCGTGATGCTCTGGGAACCGGATGTGGAAGTACAGGATGCGGAAGCGACCTTGCTACACGATGGGAGCGTATATATCAAAGTGATTCTTGACGTGACCATAGAGGAAGCGGGCGAGGAAGAATAGGAGGGCGGCATGGACAATACAGAACTGCATTATCTGACTTACGACCCGGACGCGATTTGGGATCAGATGATGATTAACTACGTTGAAGCGGGCGGAGATATCCTTTATCCGGGAGACGAAAAAGAAATGCTCTTACGGAGCGTACAGGCGGATATCGTACAGATTTTCGCAGGAGTCGACAATGCTCTGCGAATGCAGACGCTTCGCTATGCTGTCGGGCCGTATCTGGATATGATCGGCGAACTGCGAAGCTGTGAGCGCATCGCGGCAAGTCCCGCGAAAGCGACCGTCACCATCACAACAAACGCGACCGGAAAGGCGGATACCCTTGAAGCCGGAACAACCATGACGGCGGATGGATCGGTATTTTATATGCTGACAGAGGATTTTGTTCTGACCGGGTATCAGCAGACGGCGACCGTAGAAGTGGAGTGCATGGAGGATGGAAGCGCAGGGAATGGCCTGCTTGCCGGAGCAGAAATGTCCCTTGCAATCAGCAATGACGGCGTGAACAGCATTATTGTAGCGACCGACGCAACCGGCGGAAACGAAGAGGAAGAGGACGACGTATACCGCGAAAGAATCCGCCAATATGGTCTTGCGTTCGTCTCGACGGGTCCTTATCAGCAGTATGAAGCAACCGCAAAGGAAGTGAGCAGCGATATTGTGGACGCGAAAGCGCTGAACGGTGGCGGCGGAAATGTCAACATCTACCTTGTATTTGCATCCGGCACAGGCAAAGCGGCGATCATGCAGGCGGTTTTGGACGCTCTTTCGCCGGAGGACGTGCGACCGCTCACGGACCATGTATTTGTGTACGAAGCGACCGACATTCCATATACGCTGAACGTGCAGTACGAATGTGACAATTCCAGCGCGACAACAGCAGCTATCGGAGAAGCGGTGACAGAATACCAGACGTGGCAGGATAACGTGATCGGCAGGCCGTTCAACCCCGACAGGCTTATGGCAATGCTCTACCAGTCGGGGTGCACGCGCGTCTCGTGGATTTCTGGCAGCGTATTCGGAGAGGATGGCGAGATTACCTACACCGAGATTGCAGAGAACGAGAGGTGCAAGGGGACAATCACCCTGACCGCCGCGGCCCCCGTTTAAGGAGGTGGCAGGGTGTTTACATTTGATATCACGAAGTTTGTACCGAAATTCATCTTAGCGGACAAGAATGGATACGCCATTGCAAAGGCACTTGGCGCAGCGTTGCAGATGATGAACGACATTATCGACGAGGGCGTAAAGTGCGTAACGGACTTCGATTCTATGCCGGAATGGCGGCTGGATGAGCTAGCCTGGGAAACAGATTGCCTTTACGACTATAACGCCGACGTTGAGACAAAGCGGGACTGGATCAGGAACGCGATTCCGTATTACCGGCTTTATGGAACACCGAGGGCAATTATCCAGTATGTCGGCAGCTATTTTGACAGCATCGAGCTGGAAGAGGGCTGGGTTTATAACGGGGAACCTTATCACTTCCGCGTGACGGTGGACGGAGAATGGAACCCGGTCAACGAAGCGTGGGCAAGAAAAGCTATAGATAAGGCGAAGAACGTGCGGTCCGTTCTGGATAATCTGGCAATCGGAAGTCGCAGTTATTTAGCCTTAACTGGTGAATGCGTGATGCTTGCAAAGTTTACCTATCCGCTCACAGGACCGTCAAATTACGCCGGAAGATGGCCGCAGGAGAATATCATAGGGGTGATCGACGAAAGCGCGAAAATGGGCGCTGACAGCCGCGCAGAGGGGCACAAATTCCCATACCCCATGGCAGGAATAAGACCGGAAATTAACACAATCGGCGTGCTGAATGAAGGGGAAGCAGGTCTTTCAGCCGATGCCGTTGGTTATCTTTTCGGTTACCCAATGACAAGCGAAAACATGAACGCGGGAACTGTCCCGCAGGAAAATACCATAGGCGTATTAGGCGATAACAACATCCAGTCCGCGCAGGCGGAAGACACATATGCAACGATCCTGTATAAGCTGTGCGGGATGGATGAAATTTGAAAGGAGGATATGCTATGGCGGATGTACTGACCTATGATCCTGCCTATCTCGCTAAGAACCGGACACGCATCAAAGACGACGTTGCGTATGCCCGGTATAAGGTAGGCAGCACATGGTATCAGGCAAAAATCGAGAATGCAACCGTGCTTCCTGACGGGCGCGTTGAAGTGACATTTGAGATCGACCATACCGTAAGCGGCAACATTACGGTGACGGCGATTGAACTGTATGACCACAACGGCACGAGGATCGGCAGCAGGACGGTGAGCATTACAAGAGCGGACGCGACAGAGGGCATCTTGTATGTATGCCGGATGGCTTTGTTCCAGGTTGTGCCAAACACAGCGGGAACGGGCGGTTATGACGCGCTTTAAGGAGGTGAAAGGGTAATGTCTTATAACGAGCGCATAAGATGGAAGGATCACGTCGTGGAACGTCCCAGGACATACACGAAGGTAACGAATGCTGACAACAGCGAAACATTTACGCCGGCGCCGGGAGAGGTATTGCAGCAGGGAACGCCGCAGAGCGCGACGAACTTCAACGCCATGGATGAAGCCTTGCAGCATATCTCCATAGCTTTTGACGAGTTGTTTTGCGTCACGCAGGCGCAGATTCGCGCACAGCAGGACGAGATCGACACGTTAAAAGCGCAGGTTGAAGCGCTTGGCGAATCGTGAAAGGAGTGATTTTATGGCATTCCAGATTGTAAAAAGTAATGATGGCGTGACGGAAACGAAAGGGAAATGCGAGATTCTGATTGAATCCGCAGCAGACCTTGAAGACCTGCCGGACGACGTAGCACCGGGAAGCGTCGCCTACACAGCAAGCATGAGTCCTATGTACATGAAAGCGATTGACGGAACCTGGACGCAGATTGGAGGTTGATAGCGTGGATATAGCAAGCATCGGCGCGGCAATCGCGTTATCAGACCCAACGGGAGAGGGAGCGGCAGCAGCGGCGGCGGCAGCGAATGCAGCCGCAGGTCTGGCGAATACAGCGGCAGGAGCGGCGAACAGTGCAGCAAGCACTGCAACAAGCGCGGCGAGTGACGCAAACGGCGCAAAAACCGCAGCAAACAATGCCGCAAGCGCTGCAAATCAGGCGGCAAGCGCTGCAAATCAGGCGGCAGCAAATTACAGCGGCCTTGATAAGGATGCTGTAATTGATCGCAACGCCTTCAATTACGCCTATACGCTGTTACAGGCAGAACTAAGGGACGTTCAAAAGCGCCTTTTAGCGGCAGAAGCGAAACTGGCGGCACTCACATCATAACAAAAGGAGGGGTAACCGATGGATGAAAATGAAGTCATGACCACGGAAGAACTGGCGGAAGATATGCCGCCCGCACCGGATTATGACCCGGAAGAGTGGGAAAGAAAACGAAAAGAGGAATGGGAAGCGAAGCTCGCTCCGTACAAAGCGGCGTCAGATCAGCGCAAAGGAAGTGCAGAGATCATCGCAGAACACGACGAGCTGCTTGCAGATATGCTCTTTGAAATGACCATGAACGAAATGGAAGATGAATAAAGGAGGAGTAAACGATGGCATACAATCTGATGAAGCGCATCATTCTGCGCGGCGGGTATGATAAGGACGATGTGATGGACAAGCTCGACGCTTTTCTTGCTGCCGACCGGATCACGGCGGATCAGTACAGAGAACTTGTCGACCTTATGAAGTGATGATTGGGGACCTTATCGCCGGTTTTATCATTGACCGGCAGTATAAAAGCATTCTTGCAAGATTGGAGGGAAGCACTATGACTTACAAGCTCATGAAAAGGGTTATTGAGAATGGTCTTAAAAAAGGCAATCTGGACGTGGAATCCACCATGCAGAAACTCGACGTGTTTCTGATGGCCGACCGGATCACGGTCGAGGAATACCAGGAACTTGTCGAGCTGATGAACGGAGGTAGCGCAGATGAATAATTCCCCACTGGAATTTCTGGCGAAGAAATACGGCAATGTCGTTAAGTACGACAACGACGGGAACGTTGCCGGCATCTTTGTCAAATTCCCGAAGATGAAAAGCTCTGACCTTGTGTCCGGGCTGCCGGAGCATACACATCCGGCGTTTATCATTAACGGTATCGAGAAAGATTATATCCTGCTCGGCAAGTACAAGGCGGGCGAGAATGGCGTATCAAATGGCGCCCTGCTTTCTTTACCGAATATCATGCCCGCGCGGTCGCTGGGCGCCGACCAGTGTCTTACGCGCATGAAAAAGGCAGGAACAGGCATTACAGGCATGACTTGTGCGGATTACGGCTTTATCAAGCTGCTCGCGCAGAAAGAGGGATGGGTTCCGAAAGGAAATTCCTATTGGGGACAGTCTCACAAGGACGGAACCGCATGGGAAACTGGCAAAGCGCTCACAGTTGGCACCGTGAGAGCCTACAATGGATATTTGTATACCTGTCTGATTGCGCACACCACGTCCGCAGAGTTAAAGCCGGATATCGCGCCGACATATTGGCAGAAAGGGAAGCTGATTGGCGGTATATCTCAGGACAACTCCGTGGATGCAGCACATCAGACCGGATACCGGACACTGAACGGGACCGGACCGCTTGACTGGTTCCTCGGCAGCGATCCCGCAAATCTTTGCGATATCGTCGGATCAAGTCTGGAACAGCAGTACGGATATCGTATCTATGACTGCGAATTGCAGATTTTGGAGAATAACAATGCGGCTGATCCTGACGCAGATATTTCCGCAAGCTCCGCTGCATGGAAAGCCATTCTCCCGAATGCTTCGGACGACGGCTATACACTCGTTGCGCCTGGAACGGCCGGGACACTCCATTGGAATTGGACGGGAAGCGCGATCCAGCTCGACACACAGTGCGATGATTTGACCATCGGTCCGAAAGGACAGAGCTTTAAGACGCTGACCGCTCACGCGACAAGGCTTCCTTATGTTCCCTCTATCGTGAAGGAGCTCGGTCTTTTCCCGACAGACGCCAATGATAACACGGAAGGTTATTATTACGTCAACTTCGTCGCAGGCGAGCGCTTCCCCCGTCGTGGTGGCTACTACTTCAACGCCTCGTACGCGGGTCTCGGCTTTGTCTATGCCAACTACGAGCGCGGCAATACGAACCCGAACTTTGGCTGCCGCCCGCGCTCCCTTGACTGAATCCCTGACAACTGATTTCTGAACCCCTGACAGGCGGCGCGATAGCGTCGCCCTATGGGGCAACGCGTAAAGGTGGAAGTATTTATGCCGGAGTTCAAGTATGATACCGCAAATCCGGGCCCGTGCTGCCAGAAGATCGACGACATGATAGCCTACGCCCGCCCGATTATCCAAAGATGGCCGCCGTTTCACAAGTATACGCTTGGCGAAGAGATCATGCGGGAAATGCTTACCATGCTCCGGCTTGCAACGAAAGCCCGCCTGCGATACATGAACAAATCGACACTTGCAGACCTGGATACCAGTAAAGCAATACTTGATGTGCTTGTAAGACAGGCAAACAACGTGATTTTTACGGACAAGGGCGGGCATGAAAGACGGCTACTCACCGATCACAGTTACGGCGTATGGTCCGGGCTGATTGACGAAATTGGAAAGTTAATTGGCGGATGGATCAAGACAGTATCGGGTCGGAAGAATGGCGATAAAGGGAACGTGCCGTGATTTGGACAGGCTTCCAGAGCGTTCGTTAGCGCTTCCCCCGTCGTGGTGGCAACTACAACAACACCTCGAACACGGGTCTCGGCTATGTCAATGCCAACAACGAGCGCGGCAATACGAACACGAACTATGGCTGCCGCCCGCGCTCCCAGCAACTATCTAAAGATTTGCGAGATTACGAATCAGCAAACGTTCTTCTGATGGGAGGGGCGCGTTTTCCGTAGCGGCGGAATCCGCTTAAATGAAAATCCCGGAACGTCCCGGTAACCAATCCGGCAAACGAAGTGACAGAACGGGAATCGCTGCGAAGCACCCGGGAAGGTGTAAGGCTATGATTGTCAGCAGTTGCAAGGCAGATTATCCGCCGGGCATACAATCGAACGCCAAACGGAAACGTCACGCGCAGCAATACTCACAGAGCGGGGTGACATTTTGGAAGGGCTGCACAATCTGAAAGACCGCATCTGTGACTTTGAAAATCTCATGGGCGCGTATCGCGACGCGGCAAAGGCGAAGCGATACCGCAATGAGGTATTGGAATTTACCTTTAATCTTGGCGACAACCTGCATAAATTGCAGCGCGAACTTCTGGATATGACATACGCGGTAGGACCATACCGGGAGTTTTATGTGCGGTATCCGAAACCCCGCCTTGTCATGGCGCTTGGATTTCGCGACAGGGTTGTACAGTGGGCAATCTACAGACAGATTAACCCATACCTCGACAAGAGATACATCAATCACAGTTACGGATGCAGACGCAATAAAGGCACTCTGAAAGCTGCCGAGTGCCTGCATAACTGGCAACAGCTCATCAGCCGGAAAGCAGACGCGGACGACTGGTATATCATAAAAGGGGATATATCAAAATATTTTTACCGTGTAGACCACGAAAAAGTATTGAGCACATATGAAACCGCTTCGGATGATGCGTGGTTTTCATGGCTGATAGGCACGATCATTAACAACCCGGACGTACCGTTCGGTCTGCCCGTAGGAATGAAACCGGACGATTGCCCGCGCTCTGAAAGGCTTTTTGAAGTTGGTATGCCAATAGGCAACCTGACAAGCCAGGAGACGGCGAACCTGTTTCTTGACCGGCTGGACCAGTATTGCAAACATGTTTTAAAACAGCATTTCTATGTCCGATATATGGACGACTTCTGCATCTACGCGAAGGGAAGAGAGAACGCGAAAAGAATTTTCGAGCAGATAAAAACATTCCTCCGGGAAGAGCTGCTTCTGGATATCAGCCCGAAAAGTAGGATACAGAAAGCAACTGCTCCGGTGGAATTTGTTGGTTATATGCTGACACCGCACGGTATCCGAATGCGGAAGAAGACAACCAGACATATAAAACGGAGCTTAAAACATGTCATGGAAGCATATGCTGCGGGCGCGATCAGTTTTGAGAGCGCAATGGAAAGCGCAATATGCTATATCGGCATGTGCAAACACTGCAACGGGCATAACATGCTCAGATGGATACAAAATCATTTCGTTCTGCAAAGGAGCGAGACAATGAAAGAGAATGACACGCCGCCGGGAGGGCGGCATTTTTATTCCGTCCATGAGAATGAGGACGGCACGGTTGACGTATATCTGCGTCCTGATGTCCTTCCAAGGGAAACAGATGAAGGGTTCACAGATTACGACGTTGCCGTGCTTGTTGTAAAGAACGTGGAGCCATACAAAGGGCTGGAAGACGATATAAGAAACCGATTTGACGACTGGTGCGAGAGCGCGGAGGTAATTTACCTATGATAACATGACAACTTCATCTCCGGTTTATCCGAAATTGTGGAAAACCTTGTGGAAAAAGCCGACACCGTGACGATTGCCGAGGATGGTACGAACGAATACAGACAACGGGTATTCGTCACGTATAGAAGCAGGCCGGAGATAAACCGGCCAATCTGCCAAAGTTAGGAGGTGAAGCGTATGAATGGGGTTACACCGGACCAGTTAATGACTACCGCCTATGTGCTGCTGGCCGTGTTCGCGGCAATAGTGACGGTAGACAAGGTGATTGACATTTTCAAAAAGTGGCGGTCACCGACGACTGACACGGCAAAGAAACTGGCGACAGACAAGCAAAGACTCGACGACCACGAAAAGGCGATCAAGGACTTGCAGGAAAGTCAGCAGGTTCTTTGCACAGGTATCCTCGCCTTGCTGGATCACGAATTGCACAACGGCAATTCGGAACAGATGCAGGAGGCGAGGGACAGCATCATGCACTATTTATCAGGAAAAATAGCAAGATAAAAGCGCGAGCGCTTGCGCTTTTGCGGCGCGTCCGGGAACGGAGGGCAACCGTGCCGCACAGAAAGGAGAGGGAACATGAAGATTGATTTGACGCCGGTTTTTCAGTCGGTCATTGCGCTGCTTGCGGCGCTTGTGACGTATAAGTTCATTCCGTGGATCAGGTCAAAGGTGACGGAACAGCAGTTTTCAAATCTGGAAGCAGCAGCACGGGTGGCCGTGTACGCGGCGGAACAGATTTTTAACAGCGGGGAAAATAGCAAGAAGCTGGATTATGCCGTTAATCAGGTTATGAAAGCCGGCTTTGACCTTGACATTGATACGATACGCGCGGCGGTTGAACAGGCAGTATACGATCTGAAAGCCGAAAGACAACTCGCAGACAGCTTCAAACAGCGGATCGAAAGCAATGGGACGGATGAAGATGACGGAGAGGACGTAGATTATCACATCCCGCCCGTCGAGGACTGGCCGCTGGAAATGATTCAGACCTTCTGTGAGGACAACGGCATCAATGCTGACGGATGCGTGAGCAAAGCAGATTTTATAAATGCGATCATAAAGGGCGGGCGAATGGAGCCGCCTGACGACACAGAGGAAGAGATATTAGGCTGATAACACGCCCCGGCAGGAACGGCCACTGCCGGGGCGTTCTCTTTTTAGGTTTTGCATTTTTCATAATGTGAGGTGGTGTAAATGAAGGTTGTGCAGCCTATCCGCGATCTTGAGAAGTTGGACAAGTGTTACCAGATTGCGCGCGAACACGACAAAAAGAAGCGTAGAGACGAAGTGTGCTGGGAGCTGATTTTGCTTGTCGGGTTCAACACGTCACTGCGTGTGAGCGACTTCCGCCGTTTTAAGGTAAGCGACCTGCGCGGGAAAGATTACGCCCAGATGCAAGCCAAGAAGACAGGGAAGGAAGCGCGGATACTTATTAACCCACAGGCGAGAAAGGAGATAAACCGGCTTTTGTCCGGGCGGAAAGCGGACGAATACATTTTGCAGTCACGCGTACATGACCAGACAACACACAAGAACAAGCCAATTACGCGGCAGCGCTGCTACCAGATTATCCGTCAAATCGCAGAGGAAGCGGGGATCGAAGAAAGAATCGGCTGCCATACGCTGCGGAAGACGTTCGGTTATCACTACTACAAAATGACAGGAGACGTGGTAAGCCTGCAAAGGATTCTGGGGCATAGTTTCCAGAGAGAGACACTTGTGTATATCGGGGTTGTCCAAGAGAACATCGACGAATCACTCATGAAGTTTAACATGCTGACAGGAAAGAGGGTGGGGCGCGGATGAAGGTCTTACAGATCGTACTTGCGATCCTACTTTTACCGCTTGCCGCGCTTGCAGTTATCGGGCTCCTGGTTGCAAGCGCCATCGCGAATTTCATAGAGGACATATACAGCTTAGAGGATGAATACGGCGGCAAGGACTAAAACATTGTCGCCGCTTAGCGATTCAACGGAGGATTTATGAAGGAAAAGCAGGCAAGGCGCCTGACGTGGGGCGGACTAAAAAGAATCCTGTTCCATGAACGGACCGGTGCAAACTTTGACCACGACCATATCCGACTTGTCTACGCGGACGGTCACAGGGACTTTTTAAACATCAAGCGCGATGTATACGGAACCCCGTATTTTATCATCGTCAAGGACAGACGGAGGTACTGAAAATGAATCAGCAGAATATGACCGTGCTAACAAACATAATCGGCGCGGTGGAATCCGGCGGGCAGGTATATGGAAAACGCCGTTATGATGCGTATGCAGCCCCGTATACAAACAGCAGCGTTGAACATACCGTCACGCTCGGATGGGCGCAGAACTACGGAAGCGAAGCAAAGCGGCTTATCCAAATGATTTATGACAAGGACACGGCGGCATTTAAAGCAATCGACACGGACGGAAGCATTGCCGCCATGCTGAAAAAAGACTGGGTGGCGATCCGATGGAACCCGACGGCGGCACAGAAAAAGAAACTGATTGCGCTGATTGACAGCGCGGCCGGCCACGTCTGCCAGGACGAATTGTTCGCGAGCCTTATGCGGACATTCATTGCGGACTGCGAAAAGACGTACACAAAGAACATACCGGCGATCATGATGTACTGCGAAATCCGCCATCTGGGGGGCGCGGGACCGGCCAAGCGGATTTTTGACCGGCTGAAAGGCAATTACAGTCTTGACATGATAATGGCATCCCTCGTACGCGATCAGCAGGACAAATCAAGTGATAACCAGGTGGGCGATACCAAATTCTGGACGCGGCACTTAAAGTGCAAGGAATTTATCGAACGATATGCCGCAGAGGAAAAGGCAGAAGAGAAGGAGGAAAAGAAGGTGGCAGTTCATTATATTTCAAATTGCGGAGGGGACGAAAATGGAAGAATCAGCGGCGGAAAAGCAGGAGACCAGACCGGAAAAGAATGGTGCCTGCGGGCATGGTACAACCGACCGTGGTCATGCGTCCTGCGGCATCCTGATGCAACAGTAAGGCAGTATCATGCGGACATGGCAGAAGCGGCGGCCAAAAACGATTTGATCGGATACGATCAGGGGCAGAGAGACACTTTTGGGGTTCAGCTTAAAGCCGCAGGGGACGATCCTGCAAAAATAAAAGTCGCCTGCGAAGCTGACTGTTCAAAAGGCGTTATTGATATTACAAAGGCGATCGGAAGAAAAACCGGGCGCAAGGAATTGAAGAACATCCAGGCAACCTATACCGGCGATATGAGAGCAGCATACAAGGCGGCCGGTTACCAGGTATTGACAGCAAGCAAGTATCTGACAAGTCCCGACTATCTGCTCCCGGGCGACATCCTTTTGAACGACTCGCATCATACAGCCACGAACATCACGAAGGGGGCAAAGGCGGCCGGCGGCAGCGCTCCGGCTGACACTGATAAATACATTGTCGGAAGTGGCAATGTGACCGTAAAACATTTCCTTGTCGGCGCAGTTGATCCACAGGTAAAAACGATCCAGCGCATCTTGAACGCGCTCGGCTACAAGGGGAAGGATGGAAAGGCTTTGACGGTTGACGGCGATCTGGGGACGAACACGTCTTATGCTGTCGCCGCATTTCAGAAAGCCGTTGGCATGAAACCGGATAATCCGGGAACCGTTGCAACCCTCACATGGGAAAAACTTCTGAACGCTGGCTAACCATGACTGACTGGATTGTCACGGAGAACGTTTCCGGGATGCCGGACGACGCCTTGATTGCAGCCGCGAAGAACTGCTATAGCATAGAGAATCACGCCGCGCATGGGTTAGACAGCATTAGCGTGGAGCATGTCGGCACGATGTGCAGCGAGCGCGATAGGGACAGACTCTATGTAATATACAGGGAAAAAGGTGGGTCATATTGGTATAAATCCCTCGTCAGAACCAAAAACGGCAACGCGGAGTTATACGATCATATCTTTGGCAGTCGGACGGACCGACGGCGGAGGACAGGAAATTGAAAATGATAGTGTGGCGGGTGTCGCTGGCACTGTTCCTTATCACGGCAATAACCATGTTTTTGTATGGAGTAAGGGCATACCGGCGGGCAGAAAAAGAAGCAGAAATGGACGCAAGGGAGTTACAGTACGACGCGGACGGCGGTTTTATCATGATCGACATGCAGGAAGGCTTGATGGGTGTGTATAAAGCAGTCCGTCCCGTTCGGCATATCTGGAAAAAGCGTCTTAAACGCCTTTCACCGGGCGTCTATAAACTGTCAATCTGTGATGGATGGATAGAACTATACAACAAAGACCTGCACGGCGTGTATGTGATCGACATGAACAAGGATGACAACAGGTTTTTCTTATCCGGCGTCGAGCAGGACATTCCGGTGCTTGTGTACTGACATTCGAATATAAAAATACAGAAATACTGAACATTTCTATAGACATGTTCAGAAACGCATGATATAATTGCGGCCAGGGGAGGGGTCTAAGGGGAACCAAACAAAGGTCCCTTTAGACCCCTCTTTTTGCGCCGTTTTGGAGGAAAAGAGCAATGAACAATTATTGTAGCTGTGCGAATTGCGGCCTGCGGCGGACGATCAAAACGATTGAGGGCGTTGTTGTCGCCAATAAGTGCATACAGAACGATGAATTTATAACCGATTTCGCCTATAGTTGTCCACACTGGGAGGAACGGAAGGAAGAACAGAAAGGGGAAGGGAACCTGTAATGTCGTCGCAAAAATACGCAAATCTGCTCGGATATCCGGGCACGTGGCACTGCATGATTAAACCGAGTGAATGCGAGAGGGCATACTGGACAAATGACCGGAAGCCATGTTGCGAACGATGTAGGATAGCGACAGAATACAAAAGACAGGTGCGGAAATGGAAAAGAAAATGATCCGGCAGAGAGCATCAAATGCCCTGGGCGAGTGCCCGGGGCTTATTATTTTTGCCTTTTTCCAGTCGCTTCACCCGTCTATTTGACATATTAAGGGTAGGTAAAATAGATACTTTCAAAAAGGGCATTTTTTTACCGACTTACATAAGGAAGCGATTCGCTCAAAAGCTATTTAACACAACCTCCGATTATGACAAATAGCGCAACGGGACGAAACACCCCCCGCCGGAACCCTTTTTCTCGACCTCACGAAAATGATCTGGCGGAGTGCGCGGTTTATGGTTAGTCCAAGATTAGTCCAAGATTGGATTAAGATTAGTCCAGGAAGGTTTAACACGCATAACGCGTTACGTGCGTTGACCGTGCGTTTTTCAACGCATTTTCACACGAATTGATTTGAGTTGAATTGCAATATGGTTGCAAGTTGATTGCAAAATAAAAAACACCCGCGTATGAGCGAGTGTTTTTGAAATGATCCGGCGACGTTAGTTAGAATGAAATCCTTATCGGCACTTCAATCCGCTTTATCCCTGCTTTTCTTTTATATTCTTTCAACTCGTCGATTGATATTAAGTGACAAACGGCAGACATTTTTAACATTCCGTCTATAGTAGCGCGAATATAATCACGACACTGTATATCCTGCGTTTCTTTATAGTCTGATATAGTGCTATTCAATACAGCTCTTGCGGCAGCTATGCGCGATTCGTCGTCAAGTTGAAATTGAATCATTGCGTCTGAAATTGCACTTTTATATTTCTGCAACTGCTGGTTGAGCATATATGACTCACTTTCCATATTCCGCATCTCCTTTCAAAATGATCCGGCGGCGTTACTTACCCGCATTGGCTTTTGTTTCAATATCTTGCCTGATAAGCTGTTTGATATATCCCTGCATACTGGACTGCTTATCAAGGTGTGCGATGATATCAGCATCGGTATTGATATTCAGCTTCAGGCCATATCTGCGGATATATGCTTTCTCCTTTGCCGCTTTCCTGATCGTTTCCGGCAGCGCCATAATCTCACTCCTTTCACGCGCGTGACGCGTTTTTCTATGCAGGGATTATAAAACAGTGCAAACCCCGCGTCAACTTCTTTCGAGATAAAGCGGGACAAGAGCGCGTATTTTCTCGGCAATATCATCACCTTTATGCGTCTTCTGAAAATCCAGATATTCGGAAGTGGTTAAAGCGTCAAGCATTCGCTCATAGATAATAAGCGGACGGTATTTTATTTCGACGTCAAGCCGATCAAGAAAAACGTTGCGATCGCGAGCGGCGGCAGCTTTTATGCGCTCCATGTCTTCCGGTGGCACATAACCGGACGTCACATATAGCTTGATATTTCCGGCGTTGCTGATATGCCCGATTGTCTTATAGTCGTGATTTTCATATACGGCTTTATTGCAAAGCGTTGTGCCGTTCCCCTGGCAGCACATGAACAACTCGAATTTTCTTGCGGTCATAGCATCCTCTCTGCCCTCGTAACCTCCGGGGCGGGGTAGCGACAAAATGATCCGGCGGCGCTATGCAACCGCCATGAAATTGTTAATAGCTCCTTCAAGCTCTGCGTCGGTCATTGCGGACAATTCCGCCCACATTTCCGCGTCTTGTCCGATACAATCCATGTCGTACCGGAGATTGAAAAGTGTGCTTTCTAACATTGCTCTTTCGGTTGCAGATAAATACATGGTGTTGGCCCTCCTTAAAAATAATTTATACCCCTTTGCCCTCGTAACCTCCGGGGCGGGATGGTATCAAAATGATTTGGCGGCGTTATACGTCGATCCGGCTGGCAAATTCTGCAAGCGTCATTTCCGGCAGATATCGCCCGATATAATATGGCGAATACTTTTCCAGTTCAAACAAAAATGCTTCATCGGCGTAAGGATCAATAATATCCTGTCCTTCAAAGAAATGCTTGCTCATGCGGTGCGCAACAAAACTCGCGGGTGTTGCCGGTTCGGGCCGCTCGGATAAAACGCCGTATTTATCAGCCATAAGCCGGAATGCCAGCAATGTACATTCCTTGTATTCAGCCGGCGTCATTTTATGAAAGCTCCATTGCAGACCGTTGCACCAGGTGATAAAGCTGTCATTGATTTTTTGCTTTGTCTCTTCCACCATGGCAGCGTGTTCACCGGCGAGGTATACGCGCTCAAGCTCAATGACGTTTTCCGGGTATTCGTGCGCGGCGTCCGGCAGATTATCGACGATCTCAACGCCGTCATACTGAACCGCCGAAAGACTGTTGACGAGCTTTAGCACATCGGCTTTTGTATAATCCCCAGCAGGACCGCGCCAGGACTGATAACAATAACATCCGGTATGGTTTTCATACTGAAAATCAGTATACAGCCCATTGGTTGAAACGATCACGGGCTTTCCCTTTCGCCAGTCACCGGACCGAACAATCCCGCGCGAAACGTCCCCGCAGATTCTCTTTCCATCCCTGTCTATAAATTCCAGGAAAAGCCGATGGTTTTCGAGGTCGCTTTTCTGGCGTGCATCCTTGTCGTCTTCCGAGAAGTCGCAGCCGCGTTTTTCAAGATACAATTTCATGGTGTTGGCTCCTTTCAAAATGGTTTTGCGGCGTTATTGGTTTTCCGCGACGATCCCGGCGGGGATCGTTTCGGCCGGTTACCGTCCGGCCATCGTCAGGCGGAATAATTCAGTGGCGCTATTTCTTCGCCCGGTCGATTATGTAATCAAACCTCTCACAGATATCATCTGTGTAACTGTTTCCGGGAGTGTAAATACAAATGGTTAAAATCGTGTCGCCCTTCTTTGCTCCCTTAACCCGCTTGTAAGAAATGTAGTTGTGATTCGAGTCACAGCCCATTATCCGGCCGTCTTTCTTTTTGTTTATGACGGTTCCGATTGTCTTTTCGACGATAATATCATCGCCGCGGCTTTCCAGTATGCCGGCAGTCAAATCCTCGCTGTAATACTCGCGGACGACTCCGATCTTTTTCTTTTTCACCAGCTTTTTATAAAATGCGTAGCTGCTTGCGGCTTCGACCGTTGCGGTAGCGACAAGAATAAAAATGATTGCTGTGAGAATGGTGTTCTTTTTCATGGTGTTGGCTCCTTTCAAAATGGTTTTGCGGCGTTATTGGTTTTCCGCGACGATCCCGGCGGGGATCGTTTCGGCCGGTTACCGTCCGGCCATCGTCAGGCGGAATTTATTCTTGCCTATCGTGTATGTTGAGCGGGTAATAGTGACCGTTCATTCTACTGAACCGGCTATCTGACGTGTTGGCGATATTCCCGCCATTCATCCACCAGCCGGGGCGCTTGACGATCTGCCCGGAAGCGTCGACACAGGCCGGGACAACGCTCAAACACTCCACAGGGCTGAAAGAAAACCGGCGGCGCTCGATCATACAGAAATTCAAAGGCGTTTCGATATCGCTGTCAAATGTTTCGTTGCCGTCCGGGCAGGCGATCAGCAGCTCATTAAACCGGCTCGAAACACCTCCGTTTGTGCAGTCTCCGAAATGGCTCCTATATACTTCAACGCTCAAGCAATGGATTTTCATAATATCCCTTTCTGCCCTCGTAACCTCCGGGGCGGGAAAGTGATTTACTGTCTTTCAACGATCATCATGCAAAGCAGCTTGTATATGTCATAAAAGGCATTCCAGGCGGGCCCTTTATAAATCGGGTCCTCGCTGCACTGGTACATGAAACTGCTGAATGTTTGCGCGGCCCTTTTCATCTGCTCGGGATTAAGTCGCTCAATGTCCCAGGACATAACCGGCGAGTATTTCGGAAGCGTCCGCACATCTTCGCCATACCTGCCGTTTACCGCCTTAATGTTTGTGATATATAAGGCCCTGTAAAGATTGTGTGGATCGTTCGTATACTTTCCGATCAGCTCAACCGTTTCGGCGTTCAACGGATATGAACCGGAATATTTTTGATTGAGCCGCAGCATTGCGTCCGTTGCCTGCGTCAGCAAATTGATTTCGCTCTGCTCCAATACATAAGCGCTCATTTTAATTACCTCCGTAGTGTTGGCTGGTTTATATTTTGCGGTTAGACTTTCCGCGACGATCCCCGGCGGGATCGTTTCGGCCGGTTGTCGTCCGGCTCTCATCAGGCGGATGCACCAATGACGAATTTTTCAATACGTTCAATCAAATCATCCGGCAGGCAGCGCTGCCATTTTGTTTCTTTTTCGTACCATCTTTTTACGGCCCTGTATGCAGCATACAGGCGGTCCGTCTGTTCCTTGTCAAAGTCAAGAACCTGGATGATCGACCACACAATGTCGTTGCTTTTGCTTTCGCTGTTATAAGCATACACAATGTGCTTTTCTTCTTCCGTATTCGCCTTGTCCAACATCACGCCGTAACCGTGTTTTCTGTAATAGACTTTAGAACTCTTGTAATAGTCATAAGATGCGTTGTCCGCTTCCATCATCATATCAATGAGACGATCCATATTAAGATTGATTTTCATTTCAAAACCTCCTTTGATTGTTTCGGGGTTTGTACCCCGTCGGGATGATTGTACTATACCACGGGGTTTGTACCCTGTCAACCCCTTTTTCAAAAAATTATTTGATCCATGCGGCAAATTGATCGAGCGTGCAGCTTGTCGGAAGCGGAGCAGCTTTTTCCGGCTTCCGATCCGGCGCGTCACCGGTGCGGACCGGTGCAGATACTTCCGCGTCTTGAATATTCAAAATGTTTTCTGGCAGTTCAACCGGCGGATTTTTCCGGGGGCGCCCTGGTCGTTTCTTTCCCGGCGAAACCATTTCTTTCTCAGCTCGTTTTATTTCTGCGGCGCGTTCCTTTGCGGCCTGCTTTGCCGCAGTTTCAACCGCTTTGATTTCGGCAGCACGGCGGCGTTTTTCTTCACTTGCTTTTGCGGCGCGGTTTATCTTTGCGGATTGATAGAGAATATTGGCAACCGGCAGCAAAAAGAAAATGACAGCGGGCAGATAAAGAAGAAAGTAAAATGATTTCACGGCGTTATCCCTCCTGATCAATAAATGCTTTTGCTTCTTCCTCTGTATCGAAATAAATCTCGTCACCTTCAAAGAATACTGTGAAACCGCTTCCGAATATCTCAATTTCATAACCCTTGTACATCGTCCTGTCCTTTCTGCCCTCGTAACCTCCGGGGCGGGATAAAATGATTAGGCGGCGTATAATTCCGAAAGCTGGCAGGAAAGTGTTTTTGCGGCTCGGAATGCCTTGAAAGTGAGTTTCTTATTCCAGCTATTCATGGCGCTTGAATAGTAAAAACCGGCGTTTTCGGTTGCGGCTTTTGCGGCTGCTGTCGGCGTTTTCTCAAAAATAACGCGCGTCCGGTTTGCTTCGCCGTCAAAAATGATTTTCCATCCGTTACCCTGGATCGTTTCGCCGATGAATGTTTTTTCAGGAACGGGGCCGCGTGCCTGCTTTGGATCCCTGGCGGCTTTTGCCGCTTCCGGTTCGACCGTTTCGGCGGCGGGCGCTTCCTGCTTTTTGCCTGTTGTTTCTTCCGGCGCGATTATATTTCCGGCTGGCGTTGCAATTTTCCGATATCCGGTTGAAATGTTTTCGGGGCGTTTTCCACTTGCCGCCGCTGCTTTTGCAGCGTCCAGCGCGGCGGCGTATTCCGGTTCATTCGGGCGGATAACAATTTTCTGTTTATGCCGGTATCCGCTCGGCTCAACATCCAGGATAACAAAAGCCAGGACGGAACCGTCTGAAATGATATTGTACTCAACCGGGAAAGTAACGCCTTTACATGTCAACGTTGTTTCGGAGAATGTATAAACCGGGGCGTTTTCTGTTTCAACCGCTTCCGGCACTTCACTTGAAATGTTTTCGGGGCGTTCATCCTGGACCGTTTCGGCCGCGTCTTTTTTAGCGTCATATTCCGCCCATGCCTTAATCATTTCGCGGATCGGCTCAAGCGCTTCCGGCGCGCCGATAATGTTAATGTTTCCGCCGTCCAGGTATGAAACGTCGTCGGCCTTTTTTGTGATAAGTCCGGCGCGGCGGGCTGCCGTCGTCACCTTATCAAAACGATAATTGCGCGTCGTGCAGAAATTGACCATTTCCCAGGTTGCAACGTCCGACTCAAGCGGCGCCTTTTCAAATGTTTCGACGGCGTTCTTGAAAAAGTCCGCCGGCTTGCTTTCGACCATTGATTTGAAGCGTTCGGTATATTCTTTTGCGGCAGCATCCCGCGTTTTACTTCCGACGGTCACGACGCCTAAACCGGTTGAAACATGGTCAACATACCAAAAGCCGCCGCGTTTTCTAATTGCTACACCGTCCAGCCCGTCCGCCGTATATCCGGTGACTTCCTGCCGGGTAACGATCCCGTATTTGCTGCCGTTCTCAAAACGTCCGATAATGGAATAATTGATTTTCTGAAATTTCATGGTGTTGACCTCCTAAAAATGTTTTGCGTTTTGGTTTTCCGCGACGATCCCCGGCGGGATCGTTTCGGCCGGTAACCATCCGGCCATCGTCAGGCGGTTTAAACGGCGGGGACCATATCGGGATCGGGACCGGCGGAACCGGTAAAGTGTGCGCTTCCGTACATCCGGCGGATATCGTCAAGAGTCATGGACTTTTTCGAGCGCTTCCGGTATGGCTCCCGGTGAAAATACCACGCCGCTTTATTGTGGGACCACTTAAAACCGAGCGCCTTTAATTCGTCTTTTACGGCTTTTGTATTGCCTGATACCCAAATCCAGGAGCCGCAAAGCTCAACATCAATTCCGAGCTTTAAAAGCTTATTTATCAGGTCCATAAATTCGCGGGCCGTTTCGGTCGTCTCTTTTTCGTATGTTTCACCGTCTTTATTGACGTGAATATTTTTCAGTCTGTCAAAAGCCTTTTCAAATTCGGCCTGCATTTCCTGGAAGTCTTTCGTTGTATCTTTTCCGGGGTTGTTATCCGGGTGCAGGGCTGCCGCCGCTTTTCTGTATGCCTTTTTGAGTTCTTCTGCCGTTTTGCAATTCGCGAAATATGTTGTCATGGTGTTGACCTCCTGTTTTGTGGTGTTGTGTTTCGGGGTTTGCACCCCGTCGTGATGGTGCAACTATAGCACGGGGTTTGCACCCTGTCAACCCCTTTTCGCAAACTTTTTTTCGAGCAGGCAGGTTACCCCCTACGGGGGTAAAAAGTTTTTCGCCGGCAGGCTTGACCGCGAAATGAAACGAATTTTTGCGGTTGTGCAGCCGATCCCCGGCAGGCCGTCACGGTCCGCCACCGGCAGCCGATCCCAGGCGGGCCGATCCCAGGCAGCCCGCCCGCGTGAATACATATCAGTGCAGCCGATCCCCGGCAGGCCGTCACGGTCCCGCTGCTGGATCACGCGCCCGCGCCCGCCCAGGAAGCAACCCCTTTAGGGGTTGCCTTTATCCCGCGACGCGCTACGCCTATGCACATACGCGTCACGCGCCCCTACGCGCACCCAGGATGCAACCCCCTACGGGGTTGCTTTTATCGCGCGACGCGACGCGCGCGCCCGCGCGGTTATGGAGGAAATCGGATCGCCATCCGTTCGTTCTGGCAAGGTACTGTGACCGCCCGGAGCCGCTATGCGGGCGCTGGGAGCCCGGAAATCCCCTAGTTTTTTAATTTTTTTTATGAATTTCATTCACTCGTGAGAGGGCGGAAGTGACCTCGCGCGCGCCCGCGCGAATCTGTTAGAAGAAAGTCGTGCCGGACGGCAGTTTTCACCCTGCCACCCGGCACGCTTCGGAAATGAATTTTCTATTTTTGGTGATTTCATTTTTTATCCGGCTTCATCACCACAAGCCCAAGCACGCCTGACACGAATACATAGTAGTGTTCGTATTTGGTTACTCTCGCGGACGCGATAGTGTTCAAATACGAACACTCGGACTCCGCTCTTGACTCATCGTCAAGAGCGGTTTTCACGTCACGGAAAGACACCTGCTTGCCGCCACGGATGTTATAGAAAATAACTATCTTGTCGTCATACAGGTAAACAGAATTTACAAACACGTCTATAATCCGCTTTCTGAACGCTTCGTCTCCGGCGTCGCCGTCGCAGAACTGTTTCATCCACGCAAGGACCTCTTTTTCCGTGAGGGCAATTCTCGAAGCGACAGAAAGACGCGTCGCACTTTCTTCCAGGTCTGCTTTCTGCGCCTCCAAAGCTTCCATCCGGTCGTACATTTTCTGGCGCGCAATCTTCGGCGCTTCTATTGCGGCGTCTACCAGCTTTTCAATCTCGATTTCTATTCTGCCTATAGCTGACCGCAATTCCTGCACCTGCGAAACGGAAAACTCTTTTTTGTATTCGGCAACGACGGCCTTTGAGATATAATCCATCTGTTCCGGCGTCAAGACAAACCGTAACGTCTGCTCAACTACAAACCGTTCAACCGTATCTTTGCGCTCATTTTTCTTCCGGCAGTCGTATGGGTGCTTGCGATGGGAGCAGCGGTAATAGTGATACACATGCTTACTTCTGGACGTACCGCCTATTCCAACCATTGGCTGACCGCATATCCCGCAAAACGCTTTTCCGCTTAAAAGGTAATCAACCTTTGCTTTCCTTGCAGCAGGAGCGCGGGAACGGGCTTTTATCTGCTCCTGGACTTTCCAGAAAGTCTTTTCGTCAATCAGCGGCTCGGACAATCCTTCCACAACTTCCCCTTTGTATGTACTTTTCCCTATATACGCCTGATTGCGCAGGACAGAGTTGAAACTGGCAAGAGTCAGCGGTCTGCCGTAATATGTCAGAACGCCCTTCTTTTCAAGCTCCGCAATTAAGTCCTGCTTAGAAACACCGGCGGCATATTGTTCAAAAATGTATCTTACAGTTGGTGCGGTTTTTTCGTCAGCGACAAGTTTGCGGTCCTGCAACCTGTAACCAAACGGCGGATGTCCGCCGTTCCAATAACCTTTTAACGCGGTTTCGCGCTTTCCGCGTTTTGTATTCTCCGAAAGGTTGGCAGAGTAGTATTCTGCCATTGATTCAAGCAGCCCTTCAAGTATGATCCCCTCCGGGCTATCTGTTATTCGTTCCATGACGGACACGACGCGAACGCCATGTTTCTTTAGCTTCGCCTTATACACGGCGCTGTCATACCGGTTTCTGGCAAAGCGATCCAGCTTCCACACAATCACCATTTCGAACTGCTCGTTGGCTGCATCTGCGATCATTCGCTGAAAGTCCGGCCTGCTGTCTTTTGTCCCTGATAATGCCCGGTCTATATATTCTCCGATCACGGTTATGCCCTGCTGTTTCGCCCAGGCGTAGTTATCCCGAAGCTGTCCTTCTATTGATTGTTCTGTTTGATTCTGCGAGGAATAGCGGGCGTAGATTACTGCATTCATGCTCAAAACTCCTTGATTTTACGCACTTTCCGCGCTATAATAGAATAGCAAATCGGACAAGTGGTGTTGGCTGACTTTGCACGAGCGCTCCGGGAAACCGGGGCGCTCGTTTTAGTTTATGACAATGCCCCAGCCGAGAGCGTCTTTATATGTCAAATAGTACGTACCGTTACGACCGGTATAGAAAGCGATATATTTTCCGTTTTCTAAATCCGCTCTACATTCATTCACTGCACCGCATAATAATTCGAAAGCCGGATTAACGCGGCCCATCATTTCGCACGATTCGTAGAAGGACCATTCCGCTGGGTAATCGTCATATTCAAGCGCAGCTACAAGCGCGCAGAATTTCATGACTTGATATGGCTGGTCGCTTCCGTCTTCAAGTAGCATCATGTATACACGTTGAGTTTCCGAAACGTTTTTGTCATATGATATTGCAATCCCATCTATTTCCAGAACTTCATTTCCACCATCTTCAATGCTATAAGCTGGCGTTAGCTCGTTCATTCCTGGAACCCCAAACGCACCAGACCATGCAACATATTTTGCGCATATGTCCGCAGGATACCCAAGATTCGATGCGCTTACGTCGCCTGCCGACAAGATCACAGCGACTGCGGCAAGCACGCAGATTTTTCTTCTCATATTCATTTTATGCTCCTATGCTTCTTTTGAAACCACTTCATCCGAGCTATTTTTTATATATTTCCCAGATCGAACAAGATCATCTGCGTAATCGGCAAGTTTTTCTTTACCCTCTTGATTTAACTGATTATATAGCCGCAGCATTTCTCTCTCGTCCTTCGGAAGCATCACAGATGCGGCGTCAAACATATCGTCCTGGTACAAATAGTTTGCATCGCATTGAAGCGCTTCAAATATTTTATACATCATACTTGCCTTTGGAGAGTTTGCATCCGTCTCATAATTTCCGATAGCGCCTTTTGTTACCCCTATTTTTTCGGCTAATTGAGTTTGCGTCATGCCAAGCTCTTCCCGACGTGCTTTCATCCGAGAGCCAATACTCACAGTCCTCACCTCCTTCTGAATTATTGTAAATAAGGCATATTGAAAAGTCAATACGAAAGTAAAGGAAAACTGAGAAATTAGTATTGACAGATAAGTTATGCTGTGTTAGGGTTAAAGCGTGCCCAGTAAAACTGAGAATCGAGGTGAAAAATATGAGCAGAGACCCTATAGCAATGGGAATAAGGTATCTAATTACAGAAAGAGGGATGATTCAAAAAGTAGTTGCACAAAGGGCCGGATACACCTCACAGCAGTTTAGCGACATGTTAAACGACAGAAAGGTGATTAAAGCCGCGGACGTCCTTCCGATTTCAAAAGCGTTAGGAGTATCGGTACAAGATATATACGACGCTGGAAAGCTTTATCAGGGGGAGGTGCAGGTTTAATGCAATCAAAAGACGATGGCTATATACAGGTCGGAGTGACCGCTCTCCGCGATCCGGCTACTGGCGGCTATCTTCCGGCGGTCCCCCTCTACATAAAGGCGGATGAAAGCGCCATTGAAGCGCAGCAGAGCTTTTTTGAAGACATTGGCCACCTTTTTGCCCTGCAAATCAAGGCATACATGGACGGATGCCGGGAAGCCGGGGTGGAGCCATGAACTATCCAAAAGTAATAGCGGTTGACTTTGACGGGTGTCTTTGTGAACGGAAGTGGCCGGGCATTGGCGCTGCCAACTGGGGCGCCATACATGCCCTGATCCGCAGGAAGGCAGAAGGCGACAAAATCATATTATGGACCTGCCGCGACGGAGAAATGCTGCAAGACGCAGTAGACTGGTGCTATAACCACGGGCTGAAATTTGATGCCGTAAATGACAACCTGGAAGAAAACAAGGAGCATTTCGGCAACAACACAAGGAAAGTATTCGCTGACGAATACTGGGACGACAAAGCGGTTCCCGTTGTTGCCGGATATAACCCCCTTGCGGGCCAGATATTCTATGTCAACAGCGAAGAACCACAACGCAAAAGCTTATTTGCAAGAATAAAGGAGATGTTATCGCGATGGGGTACTTGAAAGAACAGACGGGCTTCACGATGATTGGAGCTACGCCGCCGGGAACCTGCCCGGAATGCGCTGTTAAACACGATCCCTTGATGCCGCATAACAGGGACAGCCTTTGCTACCAGTATAAGTTTTACGATCAGCACGGGCGCTGGCCTACATGGGCTGACGCCATGGAGCACTGCCCGCAGGAAATCAAGGACGCATGGACGCAGGCGCTGACAGAAAAAGGGGTAAATGTTAGTGGCGGGCAAGGCTAAGAAAAAGAAAGGACCGAACGAAGAATTGCTCGCGGTGGCAAGAGAAGCCAGGGCGGCAGGAATGACGTACGGCCAGTATCAGGCAGAGAAGTATCTGAAAGAGCAGGCAGAGCAGATGAAGAAAGAGCGGGAAGCAAGAGAGGAAGCATTGCTGAAGAAGCAGGCGGAATATATAAAAACGGCTTGCCAGGAAGCCGGAATAGGGGGACACACCATTCTTTTTTCGGGCAGCATCAAGCCAACCACACCGGCACAGAAAATAGTGGCCGAGATCGTCGGGAAGGACGAATTTCTTGCGAAAATCAGCTTTATGTACTGTGATGAATTAGACATGTGTTTCTTTTATGACCAGACGGGAGCGGCGCGCATGTCATATTCCGGCGCTACAAAGGCGGGATCAGACGACATCAGGCACAACCTCGTCATGGCGTTTAAGACAGCAGAGATAATCCTGGACAAAATGCAGGAATTGTCCACTGGAAAGAAATAAAGGAGAGCCGACACCATGAGAAAACAGTATCACATCGAAACACCAGAGCAATTAAAAGAACTAAACAAGTTTGCCAAAGACGGCAGCGCCGCATCTATGGCGGCAGTATGGAGCACGAAACTTAGGAAGGACGGCGTGTCCCCTTGGGATAATGCGATATTTGCGATTTTCGAAACCGATTATGGGCGGAAAGCGTGGATCGGAAGGAAATCAGGGGCGGGTATGACGGTCAACACTTCTTTGAAATATAATCCTGCGCTGAAATGGTGCGAAGATAATCTGAAACGAGTGGAGTAAAGGAGAAAAAAACAATGAAAGGATTAGTGGAGTTTGGAATCGCAGAAGGCAATCCAGGGGCGCTTAATTTTCTTATAGATGCATACAATAAAAATCCATTCGGGGCTGAGTTGGCATTTCAGAGGATGTGGCATGCAGGAGTCGTAGGATCGAGACTTTATATGCTTTGGAACGATTGCTGTGGAAGAAACACCGAAATGGCAATAGATATCATGCAGAACAAAGCGATTGACGTTATCCTACACCACATTGATGGCGGGTGCGGCCGTGGAATCCCATTTCGCACAGCATCTGCATAAACAAGAAGTAGTCCAACAAGGGAATGTGGTGCGACTGGTAAGCACGAGTAGGGCGGCGTCATGTTGAAACCTCCGCGCGGAGCCTGATAATGCCGGTTCAAATCCGGCCATTCCCTTTATTCTGCGGGTACGGCGTGCTGTAGTGGACGTTATAGCGTTTCCGGTGCGCGAGACGTATGGGTGTTTTAGGATCGTACTGAACGAAGCCCCTCAAGCGACACGTTGTAATTGCGGTTGCGGCAGCCAATCAAGAGGTCGTTTTCTCTGCCTGACAGCCCGGAAAGACGGGCAACTTTAGGCGAAAGGAGGGGTATTTTCGCCCTTTTTGGGTCCAATACGCGCATCAATGAATCAAAACATGGAGGAAATAAAGGTTGTTCCTCCCTCACCGGGGGCGTGCCCGATTTGCGCGACGATGCACGCCCCGGAAGAACCGCACGACAGGGACAGCCTTTATTATCAAAACTGGTTCCGCAGAAAATACAGGCGATTCCCAACATGGGAAGACGCTATGGAGCACTGCACGGAAGACGTGAAAGCTAAATTCGTGAAGAGGCTCGAAAGACGCGGGATTATCCTTGAAGGAAGTAAGGAGGGAGCATGACGGAGCTAGCCAACACCACGCAAGGAGAGTTATCTTTGCTGGACAGTCTTGCTGTACAGGCGAAAACATGCGTGTTAAGCGCAAGAATGAACCTGTTACAGCTCGGAAGAGTGCTGACAGAAGCGAAACCACTTGTTCCACACGGAGAGTGGGAAACGTGGGTCAAGACAAATGCGGAAATGTCCGTAAGGGCCGCGCAGAGTTACATGCAGGCATACGCGACATTTGGCCTTAACCCGGACATCGCGAAGCTCGGCACGACAAAAACAATGAAACTGTTACCGCTTTCGGAGGAAGAGAGAAAAACGCTTTTTGCCGAAAACGACGTAGAAACCATGTCCACCAGGCAGCTTGACGAAGCGATCCGGCGCCAGAGAGAGATTATCACACGGGAAGCGCAGGCGGCTATAGCGGACGCGAAAGAAGCGGCTCAGGTGGAGGTTGAGCGTGAACGGAAAGCAAGGATTGCGGCAGAAAAGAGAGCTGACGCCGCAGAAAGCCGGGAACCGGATGTCTATATAGCCGCCAGGGAAGAGATTGACAGAGCACAAGCTACTATCAAAGAACAGCAGGAGAAGATTGCGGCGCTTACAAAAGCGGAACAGGACAGATACCGACAGCATCAGGAAGCGTTGTGCGAAAACCGGAGATTGCAGCAGGAGGTACACGAGCGCGACGAGCTGATTGAAGAACAGCAGGAGGACTACAATCGCGTACAGGCGGAATTGCTGAATGCGAAATCCGCTATCGCGAAAGGCGACGCGGAGCGCATTCCTTCGGACCAGTTGACACCGGACGCGTTAGCGTCTGCCGTCCGCGCCTTTATCGGTGCCGTTGCGCGGATGCCGCACATGACAGTTACGTTTTCACGCATGGGGTATGAAGAGCGGCAGGAGTATGACGAACTGCTAAAGACCGTTGAAAGCTGGGCGAAGGAAAGCCGCAGAGCACTTGACACGGTGGAAGTAGAAGGGATGGTGATCGAGCATGAATGAAAAGAAGACGGCTGTTAATACATATCCATATTCCAATACGCCTGTGCAGCAGACGATAGAGACAGAAGAAAAAACGGAGATAATTGTCGATCCGTCAATGCTCAGTCACATCATTACGGAGCTTATGCGCCCGGTCATGCAGACGATTGGGAAAATGCTCGAAAACAATACCGCCGCCCTGGAACAGCTTTCGTCCGCACAGTCCATACAGAACGACAGGCTGGAAGCCTTGGAAAAACAGATCAGGTTGCAGACGCCTGTTACCAGCAAGCAGGTAACATATCTGAATGACGCAATCAGGCAGCGAGCACGGATGCTTCTGGATAAGAAAGGCATTTACGATAAAAAAGCCACAACAAAGCTCGGAAACGCTATCAGAAAGGCCGTGCTTTCGAGGTATGGTATATCCAACATGCGAGAGATTCCGAAGCATGAATATAATGTCGCGATGTCGCAGATTGAGATATGGAGCGATGTGCTGACCGTCCGGGATATCGCAAAAGAAGCAAAAGAGAGGGCAGAACAGGAGGAAACAAAGGTTGAAAATTGAAGATTACCAGACACTCGCTATGCGAACGAGCACAGACGGACACGACAGAATACTGAATGGCTGCATGGGATTGATTGGCGAAAGCGGTGAGATTGTTGATATCGTCAAGAAATGGAAATTTCAAAGCGGGGATCACGCGGAACTGCCGAAAGATAAACTGATTGACGAATGCGGTGACGTTCTTTGGTACTGTGCGGAGCTGGCATCCGGGCTGAACGAGAATCTTGCATGGCTTTACAGGAAAATCAGCTTCCATTTCGACGAAATGTATGAAATCAACAAGGAGACACCACTTGAAATTACCGTTATGCGCCTGTCCGCAATAGCAATCAGACCGGCGATCCATCTGTTCGACACACCTCGGCTCTCCGCTACAGGCAAGGACGGTATAGAGTTTATCAAAGCGCAGTCAAAATCTGATGTTGTCGGTATTATGACGACGATCCGGGACATTCTGCATTACGCCTGCGGCGTTACGCTTGAAGACGCAATGGAACATAACATAGAAAAACTTCGCAGACGGTATCCAGATGGCTTTGACCCGGAAAGGAGCCTGCACCGGAGCGAATAACGGAAAGGCCACACCACTATGAATGTCAATTTTATTAAGCAATTCCGGCTGTTAATGGAATACTCAAAACGAAATAAGTTAAGTAGCTACGAGAGAATGTTCTACATAGCATTATTCTACTGCGCAAATCAGTATGCAATGGCAAGCGAGAACCAGGACTGGCCCGAGACATATTTCCCAGTAAGTAATTCTGAGATTAACAGCTGGACAGGCTTTGACGAAAGAGCGATTCGCAATTTGAGAAACAGTCTCAAACAGCGCGGATTGATTGACTTTAAAAAAGGTGATGGCAAGAAGCGCGACCCGTCATACCGCTTTTTTTATCTCAAACAGATCGGGTGCAAAATTGTACCCGATAGCAGAACGACCGCAGGCAAAAACGCATACGGTATCCACATCGGGAGCAAAAACGCACCCGATAAAGCGTCTATCGACTGCAAATATGCACCCGATAGTGTAGGTGATATTGTAGGCGATGGTGTACCCGATAGCGTCGTTATCGACTGCGAATCTGCACCCGATTCCGGCTTTCTTTCTTATAGTGAAAAAAATAAAAAAGAAAAAGAAAAGAAAAATATAAATGGAGAAGGAGGACATCTAATCTTATCTAATCCTATCGGGCTTCCAGACGAAGATACGATGCGATCAGATGGAGATATGATATCGACCGCTATTAATCAGACAATCATAGAAGATTATGAAAAGCGGATAAAGAGGAATATCGGTTATGATGATCTGCTCATAACAAACCCGTACGACATTCGCATGATCGACAACATGGTTGACCTGATTGTAGAGCAGCTTCTTTCCAGGTCTGACGAAATAGTTGTATCCGGCAACAGATATCCGGCAGAGATTGTAAAACGCAGGCTTTTGAAACTGGAATACAGCCACATCGAGTATGCGCTGCATTGCCTTAAAAACAACACAACAAAGGTTGGGAATATCAAAAAATACCTCATGGCTACGCTGTTTAATGCACCGGCGACTATTGACGGATATTACACCGCAGAAGTGAACCACGATATGTATGGCACGCCGGAATAGAAGGAAGGGAGCGAAATGTTAGTATATTGCGGAGTCGAAGACTGCGAACACTGCGAGGATGGTATGTGTGAAAATGTATGGCCAATAGGGACCCATGCAATCAGCATAGATGAAAACTATATGGGGATACCGTTCTGCACAGACTTTAAGCAGAGAGAAGAACAGGAGGAAGTATCACAATGTTAAGTCTTGTCTTTATCGGCAATCTGACCGCAAATCCGGAGACCCGCTTTGTAGATACGGCGAACGGGCAACAGACGGTATGCAATTTTACCGTTGCGGTAAATCGGGTAGTAAGAGGGCAGAAAGCGACAGAATATTACAGGGTGTCATGCTGGAACAAGCAGGCAGATAATGCGGCAAAGTATCTGCACAAGGGAAGCAAGGTTTGCATAACGGCAAGCACCATATCAGCCAGGGCGTACACAGACCGGAACGGCGAAGCGAGAGCAAGCCTTGAAGTTCCGGCGGACGGGATCGAATATCTGTCCAGCAAGTCTGATGATGCACAACAGGGACAGACGCAGCCGCAGGAGACAACGCAAACACAGCCACCGGCTGACGCTGACGGATTTATGAACATCCCGGATGGAATAGACGAAGAGCTGCCGTTTAACTAATGGGAGGACAGATATCATGATTGAAGTGCAGAACATAGAACAGAGAAAGGCAAGGAAAAGATACAAATGCCAGCTTTGCGGAAAGCCAATCTTAAAGGGCGTTCAGTATATCTTCGAGTCGTTCAAGGGTGATAATGGCTTTGAAACCCTTCGGCGGCATATCCACTGCGACGCGATGCTTGACGTCTATAACCGTGAGATTAACTTTGACGAGTATTACGACGAACGGGAAGTAACGGAAACTCTGTGGGATGAACTGTGCAAGCAGATGTGCGACGAAGAACAGCGTGACGAGTGCGACATGTGCGATCTTTACGGATGCGCCCTTTGCCAGGACAAATTGCTGGGCGAGTATGCACCGAACATGCTCGGAGCGGCGAAAGACAGCGTGAGAGATAATTACGACTGGAAACACGAAAACGGATAAAAGAAAGGAGCCAACACCATGAAAGTAACAACCGAGAAACCGGAAATCATGCGGTTTATTTACCGCCAGGAAACAGGCGATCCGCATTACGGGTCTTGCCTTTGGGCGATATTTGACCTTGACCTGGGACGTGGACTGCTAAACATCCAGAGCGATTGTGGAAACTATGCCCACCGGTGGCCGGAACGCGGGAAGGATTTCTTGAAGCTGCTTGCCGGCGACATGGCTGACAGCTATCTACTGGGAAAGCTGTGCGGAAAACCAAAAGAGTTTAATGCCGAAGAAACCGTAAAAGAAGTAGCGGAGTATTTGAAGGAAGCAGAATACTATGAGGACGAAGAACTAAACCGAGAGAAGATAGACACCGCAATAAAGGATTTGGAATCAGAGTTTTCTCAATATCTGCTTACGGACGAACCGGGCATTGCAGAGTTTATCCTTGACAACTGGAACTCTGATTACGACATGAAAATAGAATGCGCTTGGGAGCTGATAGTGAAAGAATACGGCGAATGGCAGAAACGCATTGTCAGGATTTTTAAAAAGCATATTGTACCGGAAATCAGGAAAGCCATAATGGAGGGCGCTTATCATGGGGCGGACGACGAAGATTGACTGGGCGGATTCAACATGGAATCCGGTAACGGGATGCTTTCATGATTGCCCGTACTGCTATGCACGGAGTATGGCAAAGAGGTTCGAAGGATGTGACAGGGGCAGCACGTTCAGCGTTCATTTTGCAGCAAGCCACTTTCACAGGATAAACCCATATTCGGACACAGAACATGCGATGTTTGAGGTAAGCGCGGACAGACCGCCGGTCAACATCACGTTTAACCCAAAGACACAAAAACAGAGGGTAACCGTCGCTCCGTATCCGTTCGGCTTCAGACCGACACTCAGACGGGATCGTTTCAACCAGCCGCAGAAATGGAGGGAACCGCGCAATATATTTGTATGCAGCATGGCGGATTTGTTCGGGGACTGGATACCGGCAGAATGGATCCATGAGGTTTTCAACGAAGCAAGGAAAGCGCCACAGCACAGATATCTGTTTCTGACAAAAAACCCGGAACGATACGCGCGTCTGCTGACAGCCGGATTACTGCCGGACGATGATAATTTCTGGTATGGGGCGACATGGGAATCGGACGTTTGGAGCACACCGGCCGGGGACAGATGCTACGAAGTTCCGAAAGGGGCCTACAACGTACAGACAGAAGATTACGCGCACAGGGCGATTAAGCCGAATCAGTTTCATTGGCGGAAGGTCCCGGGGGCGGCATTCTTCCCAAACATCGGGAAACGGCACAGCTTTATCAGCTTGGAACCGCTTTTGATGGATGTATTTCAAATACATCACGCAAATATGCGCCATGACTGGGTAATTATCGGCGCGGAGACGGGGCACAGGAAAGGGAAGGTGATACCGGAAAGAAAATGGATTGAGCATATCGTAAGGGACGCGAATGAAAGCTGTATTCCGGTATTCATGAAAGAGAGCATACGGGAAATAATGGGCAAAGATTTCCGGCAGGAATTTCCATGGGAGGTGGAGTAGATGGATATATGCACGGAATGCGGTCAAAAAATATTCTGCCTGCCCGACAATGCAAGATGCAGATTATCCGGGAAGTCACCGCACGAAACGGAGAAATGTCCGATTCGCAACTTTGACGATTACGGGGATGTATGCATACCGGAGCTATGCGACGAGTACGGGGAAGGAGAACAGACACCATGAAAATACAAGAATTTAACGATGTAGGAATAAAAAACCTAAACGACCTGACAAAAGAAGAACTGATTTATTGTATCAAGGGAGCACTTGAACGCGATAGGTCAGCTAAATTCTGGTTCGAAAGACGCTTGATTGAAGTGGCTGATAAAAGGCGGCGGAAAAAGATAGACGAAGACGAAGCAAAAGGGAAAGCGTATATAGATGCCGTTAAGGAATACGAGAAACTACTTGAGCCTTATAAGGGAATGAAAATAGGGGAACTGCCGCCGGAAGTAGTACAAAAAGGCACGGAATTGGAGAGGAAAGCGAAGAAAGCTTGGGAAGCATACTCTGCAACGTTTGGACAGGGGTATGCGTGATGAATAAACAGCCAACACCGAGGATATTGCTTGCGGCGATCCGGGCGAATTGCCTTGAATGCAGTGGCGGCAGCAGAAAGCAGGTGCGGAATTGCGAGATAAAGCACTGCAAACTGTGGCCGTACCGGATGGGCGAGAAAAATCCGCAAAAGCGGAAGGGCGGAAAAGGGAACACATATAGACAGCTTACCATGTTCGATTTGATGGAGGAACTATATGACAAAGACTGAATTTGCCGCTTATCTTACAGAGCATGGATATCCGGCAGAGAATGAAAACGGAGTCGTGATGATCCGCAAAGATAAGCCGCTCACAAAGGAGGATTTGAAAGCAGTACGCGACATGATGCACGAAGTGGGATACAACGCGAGTTATGGGCACTCAACAAACGAAAGGTAAAGCTAAAAATATCTGCCGTTACTGCGGCGGGAAGTTGGTTATTGAATATTTCGGTAATTACGGCGCGGTATATCCGCTAAAACGAAACGGAGAAGAACACAAAAATCAGAGGACACAACAAAGAGAGGATTAAGAAATGAATTTATCAGTCAACACGGTACTTGGAGAATTTACGTTCAAACTGTCACAGACGAGCGTCATTTACCTGCTTGGACTGGCGCAGCAATTAGAGGATGAAGGAGATGAAAAGATACCGGAATATGCAAAATCAAAAGTTGCTGTTGACGCGGCGGCGCTGGAACACGTGGACGGAAAAGACCTCGGAGAGAGAATCGCAGGACTGCTTAAGCAGCTTGGGATTACCCAAAGAGAGCTTGCGGAGCGTATCGGAATAACAGAAGTCTCAATGTCGCGGTATATCCGGGGCGACCGGACACCGAAAGGGCCGGTCGTTGCAAATATGGCGACGGTCCTTAATACCACAACAGACTATCTTCTTGGGGCCGGGGAGAGCAACGAGGAAAAGCAGGAGGAATTATCGCTCCCGGAGGACGAAGCGGAGACACGGGATTTTGGAGAAGCTTTAGAAGAATTTGAGCAGAAACAGAAACGGGCATGGAACGAAACAGGGGGAGCGGTATACAAACCGACGGACGGAAAGTATAAAGGGTTTCTGTTTATCAAGTGCGAACATTGCGGAGAGACGCGCGGCTTTAATGCGAAAGTTCCGATTGACGAATATAAATGCAGCGAGTGCGGCGGAAAGACAAAACTGAAAGGACTGCGGCCTGCGTACCTGGACTGCGAATGCGGAAAGCACTGGAAGTACCAGACAAACGAGACGGCGGACGTACTGACGATCAACTGCATCAACTGCGGACAGCCGGTCGATATGATGCTGAACGCAAGGCGGACCGCCTATACTTCTATTGGGGGGGGTACTGCACGAAAGGGAATCGGAGGATATAGCCGCATAACGACGGCAAAATATAGATGGTAGGAGAACCCATGCTAACAACATTATTCCCAAATGACAAACCATTAAGCATAGCAGATATAGAAGCCGCAATAAGAATTGCGAGAAATGTCAAAACAGAGAGACTTGTGATTTTTGTGAACAGCTACGAAGCGGAACACATAATGGAAGAGCTTCGAAGTAGTGGCGTATTAGACGGAGTTTTCATATACGAATCAGAATTTATAGACAGAGGAAAAATATACGTAGTGGAAATAGCGGGTGAGGCGGAACTTATACGCCGCTTCATGACAGACCATCAGCGCACAAACCTCTTACGCATGCAAGAAGACATATCAGAATATCGAGAAATAAGCGAAGAAGACGAGATCAAGAATATAAAAAAGAGGATCAGAAAAGCAAAGAGTTATCTTGAAAAAAGAGAGCTACAAAAGAAACTCGGCCACTTAGAAAAAACAAAAAGGAGAAAAGCGCAGAAAAGGAGGATAAAATGAGCATGACAAAGAATATGGGATGATTACAAAATAGGCACTTTGAGTCAAATTATAAATCCTACTTGCCTTTATATAAAGCTATGTATAAATAGCTGAACGATCCAGCACAGGGGGAAACATGATAAAAGGAGTTACGCCAATTACATTATGCAGAGCAAGGTTGCTGATTGATGCCTTTGAAGAATGGGAAAACAGCGGCATTGATCGGATAGGCGGCGCAGAATTATATCTTCATGCCGCAAATATTTTGGTTGATTTAGAAGAACAGGCAGAACCGATTGGCGGAAGATATATTGACGCGGATGATAGATTGGCTGTGTTCCACGCTATGGAGAACATTCACGCGCAGGTAACAATGATGCCGACAGTAGTAAGGGCAGATGGACTCCAAACGTGCAAAGAACTTGAAGCGCTCTTCGAACACTTGATACAGAAATGGGGAAAGGAAAGTGGAAAAGGAACAGAATTACAGAAAACCGAAGTATGACAAAGATAAATATTTGAATTTTGAAATGCCGTCGGACGATATGGACACGGATATACGGAACTGGTCGTCGAAGCTGTTAAGGGTGAGGACTGATACGGTTTGCGCATATTGTGGAGCCGATATCAAGAAAAGAGATTATGCACTTGCGGAAAAAGGATTTCTTGACGGACAGCCGTTCTATGTTCATGACTGTTTGGATTGCGTAGAAGAAACAATGGATATGCAGGACGGCAAACTTGATACCGACGACGCTTTGGACAGGTGGACGAAGCGGGCAAGAGAAAGCGGATACTTAGAGTGAAAAGCGCAATCGCCTGCGCATTTGGGAGGGTAAGGACATGGGATATGACAACGAGACTGCCGAGGGTAACGAGCCTGTAAAGGTGCGGAATAAGGACATACCGCTTTTGGCAAACATATTCAACATCATGCAGGATATAAGGCAGATCGAGGAACGGCGGGAATGGCAGGCAGGGAGACTGTTTAATATCACACAGCATTTGACAGGAATGCCGGGGAGGGGGACACCAAAGGGACTTGACGAAACATTTGCGCTTTTGTCGGAGATCGACGACGAACACAAGCAGCGGTGTAAGGAATACGCCAGGCAGCTGCGCAAGGCGCAGAAGATCCTTAACAGCATTGAAAGCCACACCATGCGCACGTTTGTAATGATGAAGTACGTCATGAATGTATCGGATTCGGAGATCAGGAAAGAATTGAACATGACGAAGCACGGATTTTACCGGGCGAGGGAATGCGTGGAGAACGCGTCTTGTATGGCTGCCGTGAAGTGGCAGGAGCGTTATATTCTCGTAAAGGATGATGAATGATGGGAAAAAAGGAATTGAGAAAGGTTGTCGAAGCATTTGCACGAGCCAAAATTCCGCACGCAGAAGCAGAAAGGCGCTGGTGGCGCGCAATGAGACAACTTTCCGTCATTGTGGATGAGTTAGATAAAAACATATCTGTCATCAAGAACGCTTCAGAGATCAACAACAGAAAGGGAACTGGGATCAAGAATGACAAAGATTAAATGCGCGGCAATCGGATGCAAATACAACGCCGAATCATTATACTGCACGAGAAAAGAAATCCGACTGTCTGAACACGATGTCATGACGGTGTGGGATGGGCGGCAGCATTTTTGGAAATGCAGCGGCTATGAGGACAGCGATTTCACCAAAAGGGCGAAAAAATTTTTTGAAAAAGCGGTTGAAACGGAAAGCCGAATGTGATAATGTGATATTGTCGCAAGAAGTCTAAAGGCGGGTAACAATAGTTATCCGCCTTTTTCCATGCAAAGAAGGTGAAAAACATGGCAGGACCAAGCGTTTCCCTTGAAATTGACGCGTCTGACCTGCTGGCGGAAACCGAGCGCTTGCGAAGCGTCATGACGCAGGAACAATTTGAACGCGCAATGTACCGCGTGTTCCAGAGGACCGGCGGACATGTTCGCCGGATATTGAGGACAGACCTTCCGAAAGAATACCACGTTACCAGCGGAGACGTGGGAGCGGCTGTCAAAAACGCAAAGGTGACTTTTGGCGGCGGGGGTGCCGGGTGCGCAATACCTGTAGTCGGAGCAAGGCGAAACATCGGCAGCAAGTTCAAAGCGAGCGGCGGAGCGCACGGCTGGAATAGTCTACGGAGAAAATACAGGGTCAACGCAAAAATCGTAAAGGCCGGAACAAGCACGCTGCCGCAGAACATGAGCAGCTACGGCGGGCAGCCGCCGTTCCGAAATCTGGGGTCGAGCATTATGCCGCTGACATGGACGAGAGCCGGGAAAGAACGATTCCCCATCATGAAGGTATCCGGTATTGCTGTCCCCCAGATGCCGACGAACAGGAGTGAGCCGGACGTACAGAACGATATTAAGGATTACATGTATCAGCGCATGGAACATGAGTTTAGCCGGATCATAGGCGGGCACTGACAGCATATGGGAATATCACTGACAAAGAAGGAACTCGCCACCGTGGCGGGCTATACCTATAGGCGATTATATGACATAGACAGAGACTTGCCGGAGGGCAAAAAGCTGTTTGTAAAAAGCGAGGACGGTAAATACGACCTCGCTATTTTTGTGCAAAAATGGGTGGAATACAATGTCGCAAATGAAGTTTCCGACGATTGGCAGGATTTAGACCTTGTGAAAGCAAAACATGAGGTTGTAAAGACACAGAAGACGGAGCTTGAAGTTGCCAGGATGCGCGGCCAACTGATCGACGTGACGGACGTGCGGCGGCTGTGGGGCGACATTGCAAACACGGTCATGCAAAACCTGATCCACCTCCCGAGTAAGATTGCACCGATGGTGCAGATGATGGATAACGTGGAGCTTATCGCAAGCATCATCGACGAGGAAATCAGAAAGATACTGGAAGAAATAGCCGAAACGCCTTTGCCGGAATACGCAGCGGCAGAGGGCACGGAGGAAGAAAGCGAGGGGGAGGACGAAGACGGGGAGGTGTAACGGATGAATGCTATAGCAGAGCTTGCCCGCTACACATATTCCATGTTCCGGCCGCCAGCACAGCAAACCGTTTCCGAGTGGGCGGATACAAACCGTGTGCTCGTTTCAGAGTCTTCCGCAGAACCGGGGGCATGGAGGACAGACAGGGCACCATATCAGCGCGAGATCATGGATAGCTTCACACAGCCCGGTATCTGGCAGATTGTCATTATGGCTTCCGCCCAGGTTGGCAAATCGGAGATTGAACTGAATATGATGGGTTGCGCGATTGACAATGATCCGGGGCCAATGCTCTATATTCAGCCAACAGACAAGGTGGCGGAGGATTATTCAAAAAGGCGTATACAGCCCATGATTAACGCCTGTCCCACGTTGCGGGACAAGGTGTTCAAGCAGAAAAGCCGCGACGCGGCGAACACGATCACCATGAAGACATTTCCCGGCGGCAGTCTTGCAATCATCGGGGCGAACTCTCCGGCGGACCTTGCGTCGAAACCTGTGCGCTATATCTTCATGGACGAGACAGACCGCTTTCCGGCAAGCGCCGGAACAGAGGGTGACCCGCAGGAACTCGCGGAAAGGCGTACTGAAACCTTCCGCCACAACAGGAAGATAGTCAAAACATCAACGCCAACCATTAAGGGGAGATCGAAGATTGAGACGGATTACATGAACGGGACACAGGAAGAATGGCATACGGAGTGTCCGCATTGCCACAATTTCAGCTTTATCCAGTTTACGAACATAAAGTTTGAGAAAGAAAACTACAAGAACGAGCGCGGCGACGAAGACTATCATGTACTAAGTGTCGGCTGGGAATGCCCGACGTGCAAACGGGTGATACCGGAGCATGTCGTAAAGCGGCTGCCTGCAAAGTGGGTAAGCAAAAACCCAAAAGCTCTTGACAACGGAATCCGCTCATTCCGACTCAATGCCTTTATGTCGCCGTGGTCAGACTGGAAGGATATCGTATGGAAGTTTCTAAAAGCCCATAAAGACCCGGAAAAGCTGAAGACATTCTACAACACGATCCTTGGCGAAACATGGGAAGTCCATACCAACAGCGGGCTTGATGAAGCGCTGTATAAGCGGCGCGAGCATTACGACGCGGAAGTGCCGGCCGGGACGCTGCTTCTGACGATGGGCGTTGACACGCAGGACAACCGACTCGAATACGAGGTTGTCGGATGGGACCGCAACGGCCAGAGCTGGGGAATCAGCAGAGGGATCATACCGGGAAGGGCTGATGCACCGGGGGTATGGGAGGAAATAGACAGCCTGTTATCCCGCGAGTGGAAGATGAAAAACGGTATGAAAATGCGCATCCTGGCAACATTCATTGACTCCGGCGGACATTTTACGCAGGAGGTTTACAGGGAATGCGCAAAGCGCCAGACGCGGCGCATCTGGCCAATCAAGGGCGAGCCGGGAGAGGGGAAACCATATTGCAGGCCAATGAAGAGGGCGAACGCCAAAGAGGGAATGAAGTTCATTCTTGGCGTTGACCAGGGCAAAGAGGGGATCATGTACGAAGCGGGCGTGACGGAGCCTGGACCGAGCTACATGCACTTCCCGATAGATTACCGCGCTGGCTACGACATGGAGTTTTTCAAGGGCTTGATATCAGAACAGATGGTAATGCACCGACGCGGCGGTAGAAGCACGATAGCTTGGGAAAAAGTCTATGAGCGGAACGAGCCGCTCGACTGCCGCAATTACGCACGGGCTGCATACCGATATTTCAACTGGAATTTTGACAGCCTGGAACGCGTGATAAACGGAGAAGATGAGCCGCAGGTTATCACAAAAGCGGAAGAAAGAAAGCGGAAACAGCGCCATGTTGTAAGCCGTGGGATTAAAGTGTAAGGAGGGATAAGACATGGCGGTACAGGTCGCATATACATTGACGGAAGCCCGAACGATGCTTGAACTTGTAAAAGAAGCGCACAAAGAACTCATTACAGGGCAGGCAAAGAGCTACCGAATCGGAACGAGGGAATATACAGCACTTGACCTGGACGACCTGATGCGGCAGATTGAATTTTTCTCAAATGTCGTGGAGAGCTTGTCCGGGACCGTGAGAACAAAACGTGTGGCGCGTGTCGTGCCGCGCGACTTATAAAGGAGCGTGACGCATGAGCAAGAATACACCAAACCTGCGGGAGCGGGCGTTATACCTCATATCGCCTAAGCGCGGGAGCGACGCATACAGCCGCAGGATGCAAAAAGAACAGGCAGAAGGAACGGGAGCGGGGCGGAGCGGCGCAGGGACTCCGCGTATGAGCTACGGAAGCCATGGGGCAAGCCAGACACTTAACAGCCTTGTCGGGTGGATCATCGAAGCCGGTGACGCAGAGGACAATATCGACCTGTATTCCTCGACACTCCGGCAGAGGGCGCGCGACCTGTACGCGGGCGGAGGGCTTGCAAGGAGCGGCCCACAGACGCTCACAACGTCAGTTGTTGGATGGGGCATACAGCCGAAGCCGAAGGTAGACGGTGATTTCTTAGGCATGAGCGACGAACAGTGTGAGGAAGCAGAGCGGGCTATTCTGCGTGAGTTCCGCTTGTGGGCAGAAAATACCATGTGCGACGCAGAACGGCAGCAGAACTTTTACGGTTTACAGCATCTTGCGTTTTTGTCCATGCTCATGTCCGGCGACGTGTTTGCCCTTTTCGGCATGAAAGAGAACCGCCGGACGCCTTATCAGACGACTGTGCGGCTTTTGGAAGCCGACAGGGTTTGCAACCCGGATTCATCCGGTGACAGCGAAAGCGCGGAAACAGATTCCGGCGGAAGAATCATTGACGGCGTGGAGATCGACCGCGAGGGAGCCGTGATCCGGTATCATATCGCAAGCAGAAGTCCCATCGCAGGAGCAAACAGCAGCGAACTGACCTGGACGGCGATAGACGCTTTCGGAAGGGACACCGGGTATCCAAATATCCTGCACGTCATGACGTTTGAACGACCGGAGCAGCGGCGCGGCGTCCCGTTTGTCGCTGCGGAGATTGAGCAGCTAAAGCAGTTTACACGCTATATGAATGCGGAACTTGCCGCCAACGTTGTTTCGTCAATGCTGACGGCATTTATTGTGAGCGACGAGGACGACGGGAAATTCGGGCTGGAAGACGCCGTGAACGAAGAAGAAAAAGTCACGGACGATGAATTGCAGTTAGAGCTTGCACCAGGCGCGATATACAACCTTCCGCCGGGGAAGAAAGTCGAGACAGTCAACCCGCTCAGAAGCAACGCACAGTTTGAGTCGTTCGTGAATACCTGCATCATGACAATCGCTTCCAGTATGGGTATCCCAAAAGAAGTGCTGGTCAAGAAGTATGAGAGCAACTACACGGCCGCCAGGGCGGCCCTTCTGGACTTCTGGCGGACGGTCCGGGTGTACCGGACGAAGTTTAATACCAGTTTCAACCAGCCTGTATATGAGCAGTGGCTTTCCGAAGCCGTGGCAACCGGACGTATAGACGCGCCCGGTTTTTTTGACGATCCGGCCGTGCGGCAGGCGTGGTGCGGATGCCTTTGGATGGGCGCAAGCATGGGTCATGTCGATCCGCTCAAAGAGGTCAATGCAGCCGCAACAAGAATAGCCAATAACATCACAACACAGGAGCAGGAAGCAAGCGAGTACAACGGAAACAACTTCGACGAGATCATGAAGCAGCGGAAGAAAGAGGTTGCCATGCAACGGGAGCTTAGACAGGAAGCCGGTACGCTGCCGACGGTAGCGCCGGAAGAGACTGAGGACGAGGACGACGATAAGGAGGACGAGGAATGATGCCGTTTAGAAAAACATGGATGGCGGCGGCAAACGAGCAGTACCGAATCCGCTTCACCATGAAAGCTGAGGGCGAGGACGCGGAGGTTATGGTGTACAGCGAGATCGTGTCAGACAAATGGTGGGACGACGAAGTATCCACCGGAGACTTCGACAAAGCGCTGAAAGAAGCAAAGAAGAATGGCGCGAAGAACCTTAATATCCGCATCAACTCACCCGGCGGGGAAGTCTATGCGGCGGTAGCCATGCGCAGCATGGTTATCAATGCAGGATTTGAAAAAGTGCGCGTGATGGTCGAGGGGCTTTGCGCAAGCGCGGCGACACTTTTTGCGACGATCCCCGGCGCTCATGTGGTCATCGCCGAGGGCAGTGAGTTTATGATCCATAATCCCATGACGATTACATGGGGCAATGCGCAGGAGATTGAAAAAACCGTCGATCATCTGCGGAAGATGGAGGATCAGTTTCACGGGATGTATGCGGCAAAGACCGGACAGACCGAAGACCAGATCAAAGAATGGATGGACGCGACAACGTGGTTTACCGCGAAAGAAGCCGTCGATAACGGTTTCTGCGACGAGCTGCTTGCCAGCGAGAAGATAGCCGCCTGCGTATCGAAACGCGATATGGCGCTCATGAAAGCCATTTACGGCGGCGTGCCGGAGCAGGTCGCGGAAAAGGACGAAGCGCTCGCCTTTGGCGGCGCACTCAAAGCAATCGAAAGCACGGTTTTTCCGGGCGACAACGCCCAGGAACATATACTGCCACCGACAGACGAAACTACCAAAGTCAGTAACGGAACTCCTGTTGCCGGGGTGCCGTCTGAAAATAAATCTTCCAGGAAAGGAGAAACAAAGAAGATGGAAAAAGAGATCAAAGACATCAGCGAAGAGGAACTTCGCGCGGAAAACCCGGCCCTGTATGAGCAGGTACAGCAGGCAGCCGTGACCGCAGAGAGAACACGCCTGTCCGACATTGACGCGCTGACCGATCCCGGTTATGAGGATTTGGCGGAACAGGCAAAGGCGAACGGAACGTCCGCTATGGACTTCCACAAGCAGCTTATCGCTGCAAAGAAGCAGAAGGGCGCTGACTTTATGGCAGCGAGGGTACAGGAGACCGCAAACGCCGCGCAGGTCACGGGCGGGGCACCTGACGGAAACGCAAAGACCGAGGAACAGGAAATGGAAGATTTCGCCAAGTCTGTAGCCGAATATGCAAATCAGTATGCACAGGGCGGAAATGACGGCATGTTCTGATCCGATAAAAGGCAAAGGAGGACAAACAATATGAGTGAAATGTATAGCACTATCGGGAGCCGCGCGTACAGCAATCTGCTTGCCGACCCCCAGGGCGCGGACCTGATTTCCATTCCGTGCGAGCCTGGTAATGGGGATGTGGCCGCAGGAACGGTCATGTACCGCAAAAGCAGCGGGCTTTACGCACCGGCGGCAACCGCGCAGGTCACAGCATCAAACCAGCTCGTTGTGCTGAAAGAAGACGTTGCGACGGGAGCAGCACCCGGAAGCGGAAAGACTGCCACCGCAGAGGATGCGGCAGCATATCGTGCTGGTTGCTTCGTCGATGGCGCTGTAAAACTGGCGGCAGGCGCAGCAGTAACAGCAGCGCACAAGGTCATTCTTCGCGGACAGAACATCGTGTTTGACGTGAAAGAAACGACTGGTACTTTTGACAACACCGTGACAGGTTCCTGATCCGGCAGATTATCGTAACGAAAGGAGACAAACAGAATATGGATATTTATTCTACCAGAGCGCAGCTTGCGGCTATCGACCTGATGCCCCGCGAGTACAGTGTTCTTTATGATTTTTTCGCCCACGACGCAGGAACCGTCGAGGACGACAAAGCGATTTATGATTACAGAAAAGGCAGCCGCCGCATGGCCCCGACTGTTCACCCTGGAACCGGCGGCGTTCTGATGGAGCGCGACGGATTTGAGACCCGCGAGATTGGCTTTTGCCAGATCGCACCGGAGAGGATCATCGAAGATCAGAACCTCAAAGGGCGCATGTTCGGGGAACGCGTGCTGGGCGCCATGACCCCGCAGGAGCGCGAGAGAAAGCTGCTCGCCCGCGACCTTATGGAAATGAGAAAGGCCATCCAGCGCCGTCGCGAATGGATGGTTCGCCAGGTGCTTCTGACCGGCAAGCTGTCCATTTTCACTTACACCAACGAAGGGCGCGGCATAAATCCGACCATGATTGCGGATTATGGCTTTACCAACAACTTTGTACCGGACACCAAATGGGATCAGGCCGGCGCAAAGATTGACGACGATATGCAGGAGATTTTCGACCTTGTATATGACGGCCTTGGAACCGTCGACAAGATCGTAATGGCGTCTGACGTAGCGAGCGCCGTACTGCACAATGACGCGTTCATGAAGCAGTATGACCGCCGCAACGAGGAAGCCGGGAAGATCAATACCAAATATCGCGGGAGCGGCCTGCGTTTTATCGGAACGAACGCTGACGGAGTAGAGCTTTACAGCCTTTCCGGCACATTCGTAGACGACGACGGGCAGGTCAAAAAGCTGATCCCGGACGGTAAACTGATTGCCGGAAGCGAAGGCATTCTGAACATCTTCCACGGGCCTGTTACCCAGGTTGAAGAAACCGGTTCAAACGCGCAGCATAAGACCTACATCAAGAAGGAGGTTCCGCTTCGCTACGGCAGCATCGACGGCAATTCCATCAAGAATCGTCTGACAAGCTGCCCGACGGTCGTACCGGCTAACGTAGACGGGTGGGCAGTCGCGACAGTTCTCTGATCGAAAGGAGGAAAAAATGCTGATAGCCACTTGTTATACGCGTATCAACGGGAAAATGTACATGCGGGGAGATGAAATCCCGGATAACATCACGGAGGAAAAGAAAAACTGGCTGATGGAAGCGGGGGCAATCAAAGAAGTTGCTCCCGCAGGGCAGCCACAGCGCGCCGCTGAACCGACGGAGGAATCTTTAAGCGAGGAAGCGGAGGACGAGACTCAGGAAACAGAAACCGAATCGGCGCAGGAGGAAGCGGACGAGGAAGCGGAAGCGCCCGAGATAGATGTTATGGCGGGCATTGTTCCGGGAGACGGCCAGGAAGCCGAAAAACCGGCGCGAAAGACCGTTAAGAAGCAAACAGGAAGGAGGAAAAGCGGGTGATTGTAAAGTTCGTTAGAACCGGCGAGACAAAGGATTTTAACGAAAGCTACGCCTACCGTCTGATCGAGCAGGGGAAGGCCGTGCCGGTAAAGCCGGAACCTTTCATGAACGAGCCGGAGGAAGCGGAGCCGGAGGAAATTGATAAGCCGAAAGCCGGGAGAAAACAGAAGGGGTGATCGGGTTTGTCTTTGAAAGATCGCATTGCGAATGACATTCACAGAACGTTCATGCGCATGGACCATTTCGCGGAAACCCATTACTGGAACGGCATAGAAATCACCTGTATTCCCGATGAAGAGGAATCGCTCAAACGGAAAAACAACAACGTGAATGATATCTCCTGGGACAACAACTCACGGCAGCTTCTCATTCACACACCGCTTGAAACATTTCCAGGCGGCAAGGAACCGGAACCGAACACACAGGTTATGTTCGACAATAAGCCTATGGTCATACTGGAAGTTGTTCACAACATGGGTGTTCTGGGAATTTATCTGCTTGCGCGTGATCCGAGGGAGTTCTGACTATGCGAACAACAGAAAGGCTTAGAGGGCTGAAAAAGTGGGTCGAAGAAAACCTTTGCGCAGGGCGCGTAATGAAAGCACCGGCACCGAACGGCGCTATCAACGAAATTGTGCGGCAAGAACCGCGCTGCTATCTTGGGTGGGCACCGGCGCGTAAGGACACGACGGGTTTTCTGATTGAGGACCCGTCAAGTGTAAGCCCGGGGATAATCGTCATGCCAAAACAGGCATACGCGAAGTACATGGAAGAAAAGCGCTTCGACCGGTACAACAATGTGCACAGGCCGTCATTGATGGGGTCGCACCTGTCTGTCGACATCCTGTTTTCGGTGTACGAACCGGGCACAAGGCTGCCCGGCTTTATTGACAGCGCGGGAGACAGGGGGCAGGGGCTTGATATGTCCCTCATCATGGAAGGAACCGAGCAGGGCCTTATGACGCTGGTCGACTGGATGGACGACTGCAAGGAAGCGCTGCTTCGGGACAAGCTGATTCCGGGTACGGACCTGTCTGTGGAAGAAGAGTCCATCACTTACAGCCTGTACACAGACCAGAGCTATGTCGTGGACAGACGGCCTATTTACTACGGGTTTGTGAGCGCGGTATTCAACGGCTATGCCGACCAGGGCGCGAACCCTTCAACCAATCAATTATTAGTGTAAGGAGGAATAAAGACTATGGCTGAATATCTGCATGGCGCGTATGGCGAAATCAACGCGGTCGGAAACCGTGTTTCTGATGAGAGCCTGAGCGCTATTGTGTGCATCGGCACTGCGCCGGTTCACACAGTGGAGGGCGGCGCAAGCAACGTCAACGTGCCGATCCTTATCAACAACATTGCGGAAGCGAGAAAGTATCTCGGTTATTCTGACGACTGGGCGAGCTACACTCTCTGCGAAGCAATGCATGTATTCTTTGAAAACAAGGGCGTCGGTCCGCTTGTTTTCATCAACGTTCTCGATCCTGCGACGCACAGAGCGTCCGATCCGGGGAGTGTTTCGAAGACACCGGAGAACGGGCGCGTTACGATCGCGGCCGCAGAAAGCATCATTCTCGATACCGTTGTTGTAAAAGCCGGAAACACAGCAAAGGTCAAGGGGACGGACTACACCATCGCCTACAACCCCGACAAGAAGACCATTGTTATCACGGAGGTAACAAGCGGCTCTCTCGGAACAGCCGCGCTGACAATTACTTACAGCACGATCAACGCCGCAGCGGTGACCGATGCTGTTGTGATCGGTTCGAGCGACGGGCTGGGACTCAACACGGGCGTTTTTGCCGTAAAAGACGTATACCAGGTGACGGGGTATATCCCGGCGTATCTGCTGGCTCCCGGCTTTTCTTCCCATCCGGCGGTACACTCCGCACTGTACCAGAACAGCGTGAAGATCAACGGGCACTGGGATGCGTACATGTTTGTCGACATGCCTATCGCGAACGAAGGCACCGCTATCACGCTTGACACGGCGGCAACTTACAAGAACGCAAACGGCTACAACAAGGAAAACGAGACCGTGTATTTCCCGCTTGCTTCCGGCGTCGACGGGCAGAAATATCATCTTTCTGTTCTTGCCGCTGCAAACTTCCAGGAGCTTTTGATTGCGCAGGACGGCATTCCGTACAGGACCGCCAGCAACACAGCCTGCTCCCTTATCGAAAACCTGTATCTTGGCGAAGCCTATGCAGGACGTATTTTCGACGATAGCATCATCAACGAAAAGCTGAACAAGAACGGCATCGCATCTGCGGCGTACGTGGGCGGCCGCTGGGCCATCTGGGGCGCCCACAGCGCTGACTACAACCAGGACAACGCGACACAGATCAACGTCGCAGAGACAAACCGCATGATGCTCTATTACATCAGCAATGACTTCCAGGATCGCCGGACTCTGGACGTCGACCAGCCGCTTACGCCGAACGATATCAAGAGCATCGTTTCGGAAGAACAGACGCGCCTTGACGCGCTCCTTGCGGTCGGCGCTCTGACCTACGGCGAGGTCATGCTTAATTCCAGCGCCCAGGCGAGGGCTGATATCCTTAACGGAGACTGGCAGTTCTCGTTCAATGTCACCACTACACCGCTTGCGAAGTCTCTGAAAGCAGTTGTCAACTGGACGGACGACGGCTTTGCAACCTACTTCGAAGAAGATGCCGCGTAAAGGAGGGATAACAGATGCCGAGTAAAGTATATTGCAACGTCGCTGACCACAGGCTGCTTGACGGCAAGAACACGGTTGAGGACGTTACGAAGGTGGGGCTTCCCACCCTGACTCACAAAACGATTTCGGTTGACGTGTCCGGTATGACGATGGCTGTCGATATCCCTGATATGACCCATTTCGAAGCGGCCGAGTACACGATCACGCACAATAACGGAGTAAACGGGAAAGAGCTTGCTGTTCCCGGAAAACATACCCATGAGTTCCGCACGGCTCGCCAGAAATATACGACGGCGAAAGGAACCATTGCGTATGAGAGCGTGAAGTTCCGGCTTGTCGGCGCTCATGTCGAGACACAGAAAGGCGATATTGAGTCCGGCTCTCCGTATGGAAGCACCGAAAAGTATTCGCTGCTTCGCTACGAGGAAGAGGTGGACGGAAAGGTAATCACCATTATTGACTCCATGGCAGGCGTTATCAAATATAACGGGAAGAGCTTCACCGACGAGGTGCAGAACCTGCTGAAATAACCCCAGGAGAGAGAAGGGGAGCGAAATCAAGAACTAAAAGCGCAGGCGCTTGCGCTTTTAGTTCTTTTCAAAAGAAAGGGACATCCCACATGGAAAATAATAAAAATCAGGCAAACGCCATAGATGAGCTTGAAAAAGCAATGAACGAAGAAACACCGGAAGAGAGAAAGAAAAAAATTGAGGAATTACAGGACCGGTTAAAAGAGCAGATCAACGTAAGAAAGGCAAAGTCGAAGGAAGCCAATGAAGCCATGGCGGAAGGAAAAGGCAGGCTTTCGTTGGAGACACCGATTATGGCGGGCGACGAGGAAATCACGGAGCTTGCTTATGATTTTAACGAACTTACCGGAATGGAATACACCGACGCAATGGACAGTGACCCGAATGCGCAGCAGATATACAGGATCACTTACAGACAGGCACTTGCGCTTTTCGCAAAGGCGGCGTCAAAACAGACGGACAAGATTGACACAAGAGACATTATCGAGCGGATGGGCATGACAGATGCCGTGGAAGCGGTGCAGCTGGCAACGCTTTTTTTCTCCGCATCGACGCGGGCGGGTCGGCTGCGTATCTCGAAAAGATAATCACCGCAGGCATGATTACGCACACGTCAATCACAGATTTTATGAGCATGAAATTAAAGCGCTTCTATCAGGTGTTTGCATCAATATGCACGGTACTTGAAAAGCGCAGAAACTTATAACCGGCAATATGGCGCCGGTCTTTTCGGAGAGGGGCGGACAGCGTGGAAATCTATTATCAGGGGACAGATATAACGGATATGGTACAGGTGAATGCCTGCGTTGTTCGGGATACTGCCGCCGGACGCTGCGACAGCCTGGACCTGGAATTTGGAAATGCCGCAGGCTGGTACAGCTGGGGACCGGAGGAAGACGACCAGATTATAGTCGCACATAACGGATATGACAGCGGCGTGATGTATGTAAACAGGATACTGCCGGAGGATGGAAAATACCGCATTATGGCAGCATCTCTGCCGTGCAAAGCAAGGGCAAAAGAAAACAAAAGCTATATCGGCAAGACGATTGAGGAAATCATGCGCTCGTGCGCAGCCTTGTCCGGCATGGCCTTTCAGATGTACGGAGTAGACGGGGGAACCGCTATCCCGTACATAGAGCGCGCGAACGAAGGATGCGCGGCTTTTCTATACAGACTCCTAACACTGGAAAGCGCGGCACTCAAATGCGTTAATGGGAAATACACAGCGATCAGCTTCGCATACGCGCAGGCCATGAGCGCATCACAGAGCGTAGAGCTGCTGGCAAACCAGGAAGGAACGCGCTACAGGCGAAGCGGGATGATGTATAAGTCATTGACGCTGAAAACGCCATACGCGCAGGCAACGGCAGAAGACACGCTTGTAGCATCCAGTCACGCAAGCCTTACGGTCAATGATGTTCCTGCTTTGGACGATATACAGGCAGGCCGATGGGCAAGAGGAAAACTGCTTTATCTGAACCGCCAGTGTGAAAGCGTGGTCATACAGAATGACTTTAACCCGGGCCTTACCGCGCTATCACGCGTGGACATCACGGGAGACACGGATGCTTCCGGGGAGTGGCTTGTGGACGAGGTGGAACACGACATAAAAAACCTGACATCCACGGCGACACTGAGACGGTGCAATTATACGATTAAATGACGGGGGTGCGCATGGAAAGAGAACGCGGGGTCATAGAACGCGGGAAGGTAATAGAAGTAGCAGAGTCCGGGTACAGGATAGCGTCCCTCGACAGAGACGGGATCGAAACGCCGCCGATAAAACCGATAGAATCCGGGCAAAGCGGTGGGACAATCCCGGTTTATGCCGTTGGAGACAAGGTGTACTACTTCTTTTTTCACGACGGAACAGGGCGGATTATCTGTGCGATATAGCACTTGAAATAAAAGGACGGTGAAAGAATGGCGCAGACCTTAACAACCACAATTCTGATAAATGCCAAAGTAGGGAACGGCTTTGCGCAGGTCGGCGCGACGCTTACGGAATTAGGCTCCATGGTGAACGGAGTCAGCCAGGAGCTTATCAACTTCGGCAAAGATTCCATCAACGTGTACCGCGAATACGAAAAGAGCATGAAGGACGCCGAGGTTGCTCTTTCGACGACATATGGGAGGAACACGAAAGAGTTAAGCACCGTTATGTCCGGCCTTGACGCGTCCGCTACGGAATGGGCGGCAACAACCATTTTCCACACAAACGATGTCGCGAATGCAATTTCGGAAGCGGCTCATGCCGGATGGGATTTTGACCAGATCATGTCCGGCATTCCGGCGGCGATGGAGCTTGCACAGGCAGGCGGACTCGATCTGTCGGAAGCTGTCAACTATATCGTTAAATCTACGAGCGCGGCAGGCATTGGCTTTGAAGACCTTGGAAACTTCATAGACCTTTGGGCGTTCGCCGCAAACAGCAGCGCAAGCACTATAGGGGAATTTGGCGACGCCATGCTGCGAATGGGCAGTACGATGCGATTTGCCGCAAACCCGGAAGAGCTTATGACGCTGATTGCCGTTACAGCAAACGCAGGCCAGACCGGAAGCGAAGCCGGTACGCTGATCCGAAATTCCATGATGCGGCTTGTCGCACCGACAGACAAGGCAAACAAAGCGATGGCACAGCTTGGCGCTACAAGCGACGAAGCGGCGGCCCTGATGGAAGACCAGGCTTTAGCGGCAGCGAATGCAAGGCTGGCGGCAAACGGTTTTAGCGCATTTGATGAAAAAGGAAATCTGAAAAACGTCCTGGACATTTACCGCGAATTGTATATGGCTCTCGGTGAAGTCGCGGGCGGTTTTGAAAATATAGACAAGAACCAGGACGCGCTCGGTATCCTGGCATCCATCTTCCCTACGAGGACAATCACGGAAGCTTTGACGCTTCTCCGCGGCGCGTCAGAAGGGTATGACGGGCTGTACGAAGCCATGATGGGCGGCGATGCAGCAGATTACGGCAGTTATGCCGCAGAAACCATGATGGACTCTCTCGACGGGAAGATTGAAACATTCGAGAGTAAGGTTGAAAGACTAAAGCAGGCCGTTGGCGAAGAGCTTGCGCCGCAGCTCGAAGGTGCTCTTAGCAGCATTGGCGGGCTTGTGGACAAAATCTCTGGAATGGATGAAGGAAATTTCAGCGCACTCGTGTCCGGCTTAGAGATCATTGCCGGAGCGGGACCGGCTCTGCTCCTTGCCGGAGGGGCATTCCGTTTGATTGGGTACGCGCTGACGCCGGCCGGAGGAATCGGACTCGGCCTGGTTGCGCTCACGGCAGCAGCGGCGGCAATTAAAGAGCTAAAAGACACCGACTTTGCCGATAATTTTGGCAACATGGAGATTGACACAGAGGGAATCCAGACCTATGTGCAATCCATCGGCGAAGATTTCAAAGGAGCGTACGCGGAAGTTGACGCCTTTAGGCAGGCGCTTGACGAAAGCGTAACATCCTACGAGACGGCAAGCAGCACGTTTAGCAGCAAACTTTTCTCTGACATGCTGACAAATGCGAAGCTGACAGAGGAAGACAAAACACAGCTGACAAATCTTGGAAATGACATGTACCTTGCCGTGCAGGAAGCAATTCAGAACAGCGCGGCCGCCAGCATGTCATACTGGAACACACTTTTCGGCGGAGAAGGGGAAGCAGAAGTCGATCCGGCATATCAGGAGCTAATCGACCTCACAAATCAGGCATACGAAGAAGCTATGGCAAATGCGGAGAGTATCAGCCAGGACATGCGCTCTGCGTTGACCGACGCTTTTTCAGACGGCGAAATAAGCCCGGATGAGTACCAGAACATATTGTCTTACATGCGCTCGTATAACGACGCTATAGCGAAAGCGGCGGCGGAAGCACAGAGTGAAGAAGACTATATCAAGATGGGCAAGTGGATGCACCAGGCGCAGACCGCAAGTTGGGACGACATCAAAGATATTGCCAAGTCAGCAGAAGCCGAAAGAGACAGCATTCTTGCAGATCAGGAGGACAGGTACCTAACAGAAAGATATAGGGCAGAGTATCGTGGCGCAG
>ODAI011355128.1_pt1 | contig 54204 bp, 63 predicted proteins | sample 1539321 | NCBI WGS metagenome assembly ODAI01 (sample SAMN02144231, study PRJEB22623) | gut metagenome | biome: sheep rumen | host: Ovis aries | place: New Zealand | reverse complement strand
GAATCAGTAGCTCAGCAGGTAGAGCACATCCCTTTTAAGGATGGGGTCCTGGGTTCGAGCCCCAGCTGGTTCACAGAAAGAGAGTTTCGGCTCTCTTTTTTGTTTTCTATTCTCCTTTCTCATTCTTTACTAATAGCACGCTGACAATTTTGCTTGCAAAATTACTACAAAAAATCCGAATACGCAAATAAAATTTATTTTATTTTGCCATTTGTTAGATTTTGCTGCTTTTTATTTGGCACAGATTTTGCAACTGCATACTTGCAACTAAAATTATTCGGAACTATGAAAAAGATATTCAGATTTTTGGGCATCGGGCTGCTCGTCGCAGCCGTCAGTGCCGGAACAACACTTGCTGTCTTGAAATACAGCAATCCGCAATTTCAAATCACCAATTACAAATCACAAATTACAAATGATTCCACCGGAATCCCCTTGGCGTATAACCGCTTTGCGTCTTTGCCGCAGGCAGGGAAGACGGATTTTACACAGGCTGCTGAGCTCTCCGTCAATGCGGTGGTACACGTCAAGACGACCTACCGCAACCAGGTCTCCTCGCAGCAGATGGACCTCTTTGAGTTCTTCTTCGGGCGTCCGGGGCAGCAACGCGAGATGCCGGCGCAGCAGGCTTCCGGTTCGGGTGTCATCATCTCCGAGGACGGTTATATCGTCACCAACAACCACGTCATCGACCGTGCGGACCAGATTCAGGTGGTCCTCAACGACAAACGCGAATATACGGCTACGCTGGTCGGCACAGACCCGAACACCGACATCGCGCTCTTGAAAATCGAAGAGACAGGGCTGCCGGTAATCCTGATGGGCAACTCCGATGACCTGCGTGTCGGCGAATGGGTGCTCGCGGTCGGCAATCCGTTCAACCTCACTTCGACCGTCACGGCAGGTATCGTGTCCGCCAAGGCGCGTAACATCAACATCCTCAATGCGGAGATGAAGATTGAGTCGTTCATCCAGACCGACGCCGCCGTCAACCCCGGCAACTCCGGCGGTGCGCTGGTTAACACGCGCGGCGAGTTGGTGGGTATCAACACCGCCATCGCCTCGCAGACCGGTTCGTATTCGGGCTACAGTTTTGCTGTGCCGACCAGTATCGTGCAGAAAGTGGTGAGCGACATCCGCCAGTACGGTGTCGTACAGCGTGCTATCCTCGGTGTGCAGATGTGTGAGATCACTTCTGAACTGCAGAAAGAGAAAAATCTGACAACTCTCCAAGGGGCATACGTGGAGCGCGTAGTGCCGGACGGTGCGGCGGAGAAAGCCGGAATCCGGAGCGGCGATGTGATCACGCGTGTGGACGATGCGGCTGTCAAGACCGGCACCGACCTGCAGGAACATATCGGGCGTCACCGTCCGGGTGATGTGGTGAGTGTGACGCTGCTCCGCGACGGCAAGACAATGACTGTTCAAGCAACGCTCACCAACCGCGATGGCGGAACAGGAGTCATCTCAGCCGAGGATAAAGCGTCCGTTCTGGGTGCCACGTTCTCCGAACTGACCGATGCGCAGAAAGAGCGCCTGGGTATCAACTACGGCCTGCAGATCAAGTCGCTCAAGGCGGGCAAACTGAAGAGTGCCGGTGTTCCCTCGGACTTCATCATCCTGAAAGTCAACAACCGCTCCGTGCGCACAGAAGAAGACCTTGACGACATCGTCCGCCGTGCCAACTCAGCCTCCGAGCACGACCGCGTCCTCTTCATCACCGGCTGCACGCCGCAAGGCCGCGTCCGTTATTATGCTGTCAATTTGGCAGAGTAAGGATGTATGATTTGATTATTAAGAATAGCGGGCAGCCATCATTGGCCGCCCGCTAATTTTATGATAACAGTATTAGTTAAAAGTAACGTGTTTATATAACTTATACTATCAATTATTATTATTCTTGCTCTGAAAGAAGTGTAACAGTGATTCCACTGCCATTTGTTATTTCATCCAAGTAGTTAGAAAGTCCACTTAATTGCTCGTCTTTTATATCTCCATCATCAATGTAAGCATCAATATGTCTATTTTGAACAGAAATTTCATAAATTTTAATAACTTGGTCTAATGAAATCTTTTCTTTAGTGGCAATTGCTTTTAACATGTTTATGCAATCGAGCAGATTGGCTTCTGTCACATCATGGCGTCTACGCCAATCTTGATTTTTAAGAGTTCCCATAATTGTTTTCAATTATTTTGTTTTGTTTACAATTTCTACGATTTCTCCATCATTTGGTTGCTTTTGAATAATAAAAGATTCCGTCTTTGGTGAAAGTGTGATAGCTTTTTCTTTTAATTCAACAAGCCTATAGCACTTGGTTGATAGCAAAAATACTTTTTCAGAAGAACCTTTTACCTCTCCTACTTTTTGTCCTTCTACATATACAATACGAGTATGAAGTTTCTTATTAACCACTTTTAAGTAATATTGTTGATTTTCATTTGAATCGGCATTTTCAGTTCGTCTTTCCTCGCCAGACATATTAGAAATATCAGAGGATTCTTTGTGTTCAGCATTCATTGTAAGCGAGAATGTTGAGAGCATAATAATAAGTAATAGTTTCATAAATCTAAATAGCAGTTATATCCCATCGCTTTATCGGTTTTTAAGCAAACGCTTTTAATCAATATGTTATCGCGCAACACTTTGCGCGTTTCTTACAGTTGTGATTTATCTCACTTGTTTTAATATATCTTCTGCATCAATTCCGAGCAGCGAAACCGCCGATAGTTTCTGCCCCATGTCTTTGAGCGAATGGCCGCAATGATAAACGCTGTCATCCGCTATCAGCCATCGGTCGTGCGATGCATTGCGCCAGACGAACGTCTCAATCGGTTCCACATCGGTCCAGGCATTGTGCAAGTTGCGGAGACTGTTCAAATCCTTGCCGGAATAGATAGTGGCTTTAACGCCCTTTGCACGAACATCCAGCATCTCAAACGTAGCCGCATCCACGTACGCGTCAATGATAATAACGCGCTTCTGCGCTGTCTTGATAATACGCTCCAGTAGCACACGTGCCTCGAAAAACTGACCATTGTAGAATACCTGCTCTACCGGCGGTAAACTCGTCCGCACGAAGAAATCTACTTTGTTTTGTAACTCATGTATCTGGTCTGTATGTTCTTGTAACCTGCGATCGATACGGTCTTCTATTGCTATCAGCCGTTGGTTGACTGCATGGCCGCGAAGAACATACTCCTTTAATATCCTATTTGCCCAGCGACGAAATTCTATACCTCTGCTGCTTTTAACACGATAACCCACCGAAAGAATGACATCCAAACTATAGTATTCCACTTGACGAACCACATCGCGATCTCCTTCTTTTTGAACTATCGCAAATTTTGCGACAGTTGGATTTTGCTCTTCGTCGGGAGTAGTATTGTTTACGCTACTTTGAGTTGTCGCATTTTTTGCGATAGTTGGAGCCAATTCCTCGCGTAAAGCATTGTTGATGTGTTTGCCGATGGTCTTGACATCGCGGTCAAACAGCAGAGCCATCTGGTTACGATTGAGCCAAACGGTTTCATCCTGCACGCGCACCTCCAACTGGAACTGCTCATTAGGCTGATATAGAACTATCTCGTTAGCCATTCGTTACATCACAATGTTGACAATCCGGCCGGGAACGACGATGACTTTCTTCGGCGTGTTGCCGGCGAGATATTTGGATGTGTCTTCGTGAGCGAGGACAAGTTTCTCCACTTCCTCTTTCGGGGTGTCCTTCGGGCACTCGAGCGTGAAACGCACCTTGCCGTTAAATTGTACGGGATACTTAACGCCTGACTCAATAAGGTATTGTTCGTCCCAAGCAGGCCATGACGCATTGACTACAAATCCTTCATTGTCACAGCGTTGCCACATTGCTTCGGCTATATGCGGCGCGTAAGGAGCGATGATGACGGCTATTTGCTCAAGTATTGCCTTTTTGTTGCAATGCAGGGCAGCGAGTTCGTTAGTCGCTATCATAAAGGCGGGAATAGAGGTGTTGAACGAGAAGTTCTCAATGTCCCATGTTACTTTTTTGATGAGTTTATGGAGCACCTTAAGTTCTTCTTTTGTCGGCTCTTCATCTGTGACGGTCTCATATAGATTCCAGAGTTTTCTTAGGAAACGATGTACGCCGTCTATACCATTGGTGTCCCACGGTTTGGACATCTCCAGCGGGCCGAGGAACATCTCATAGAGTCGCAATGTGTCAGCTCCGTATTGGGCAACGATATCATCGGGATTGACGACATTGAACATTGACTTGGACATCTTTTCGACTGCCCAGCCGCAGATATATTGTTTTTGGGTAGGTGTGCCGATATATGGATTGTCTTCGTCGGTTGTGCCATCGGAGTAGATGAACTGAGCGTTTTGGTACTCCGGCATCCATGCCCGGAAGGCTTCAATGTCTAAAATATCGTTCTTAACGAGATTGATATTGACATGAATGGGTTGCACCTTGCCTTTATATTCGGGTTGGTCAATGAGGTTGTAGCTTATATAGAGATTACCTGTTGCTCCTTCACCGATATAGCGATAGACAAAATTAGAGCGTCCCTGTATCATGCCTTGGTTAATGAGTTTCTCAAAGGGCTCATCTTCGCAGACAACGCCCAAGTCGTAGAGGAATTTGTTCCAGAAACGGCTATAGATCAGGTGCCCTGTGGCATGTTCTGTGCCGCCAATGTAGAGGTTGACATGTCGCCAATAGGCGTTGACTTCCTTATCGACCAGTGCCTCATTATTGTGATTGTCCATGTAGCGGAGGTAGTATGCACTAGAGCCTGCAAAACCCGGCATTGTGCAGAGTTCCAAGGGGTAAACTCCGCTTTCGACATTCGCCTTTTGACTTTCGACTACCTTCTTGTTCTTCTCATCCCACGCCCAACGTTCTGCATGACCGAGTGGCGGACGACCGTCTTCGGTCGGTTTGAACTCTTTGACTTCGGGTAACTCGAGTGGCAAACACTCTTCCGGTAGCGCATAGGGCATGCCGTCCTTGTAGTAGATTGGGAATGGTTCGCCCCAGTAGCGTTGACGGCTGAAGATTGCATCGCGCAAGCGGTAATTGACTTTGACTTTACCGATACCCGTATTGGTGATATATTCCTTCATGGCGGCGATAGCGTCCTTGACTGTTAAGCCGTTGAGAAAACCGGAGTTAATCATAATGCCCTCTTTGGCATCGAAGGATTGCTCGGAGACATCAGCCCCCTCGATAAGGGGTATAATAGGTAAGTTAAATGCTTTGGCAAAAGCATAGTCGCGGCTGTCGTGCGCCGGCACTGCCATGATAGCGCCGGTACCGTAGCCGGAAAGCACGTAATCGCTGACCCAGATGGGTATTTCAGCCCCAGTGAGCGGGTGGATTGCGTAAGCGCCGGTGAAGACTCCGGTCTTGCGTGTATCGGCTTGGCGCTCACGTTCGGTGCGGTGTTTGCAGTGGTCGAGGTATGCTTCTACATCGGCGCGTTGAGCGTCCGTCGTGACGCGGTTAACATATTCGCTCTCGGGAGCAAGCACCATAAAAGTAACGCCATAAAGCGTGTCTGCGCGTGTAGTGAAAATAGTGATAGGCTCGTCTTGACCTTTAATGGCAAAGCGCATTTCCGCTCCTTCCGAACGTCCAATCCAATTGCGTTGGGTCTCTTTAAGGCTTTCAGTCCAGTCTATCTTATCTAATCCGGCGAGTAGTCTTGGCGCATAGGCACTGACACGTAGCGACCATTGCCTCATGACACGTTGTTCTACGGGATAGCCGCCTCGGACGGATAGTCCTTCAGCGACCTCATCGTTAGCGAGCACGGTGCCGAGGGCGGGACACCAATTGACCTTGGTGTCGCTAAGGTAGGCAATTCTATAGTTCATTAACCGTTCTTGCTGTTGTTTCTCTGTGAGAGTCGCCCAGGTCGGATCTTCTGCTTCCCATCGGGCGATAAGTTCGCTGATGGGTTTGGCTTTTTGGCTAACAGGGTCAAAGTAAGAGTTGAACATCTTAAGGAATGCCCATTGGGTCCACTTATAAAAATCGGGATCGCAGGTGCGTAAAGACCTATCCCAGTCGTAGCAGAAACCGATTTTTTTGAGTTGCTCAACATAGCGGTTGATATTCGCTGTTGTTGTCACCTCAGGGTGTTGTCCTGTTTGGATGGCGTATTGCTCGGCGGGCAGACCATAGGCGTCAAAGCCCATAGGGTGAAGCACATTGAAGCCCTGCTGGCGTTTATAGCGACTATAGATATCTGAGGCAATATAGCCTAACGGGTGACCAACATGCAGCCCTGCGCCGGAGGGGTAGGGAAACATGTCTAAAACATAGTAGGGGTGTTTGTCGGAGGCATTGGAAACTTTATATACTTCCGCCTCTTCCCAGGCTTTTTGCCACTTGCTCTCAATCTCAGAAAAATTATATTCCATATTGTTGTTATTTGTCTTTATTCTGTTAATATAAGTGAGACAGCGTCTCACCCTTTTGCGCAAACAAGTAAGACCGTCTCTCGTTGTTAGATACTATGATGCTATTATCTAACAACGTGGTCATCAATTTTGCTTGCAAAATTACTACAAAAAATCCGAATGTGCAAATAAAATTCATTTTATTTTGCCATTTGCAGGATTTCGCGACCGTAATTTCGGGGGAAACGTAGTGGCGGAGTCCGAAATTACTACGATCATTAAGATTTCAGCACGGTATCTCATCGGTATCCCATCGGTCTATCGTGCCGTCAGTGTCCCGTCAGCGTGTCGTGTACGGCAGGTAAGCGCAAAAAGTGACGATTATTAAGATTCGGGCAAACAGAGCAACTTGCATACCCTATTACAGCCAAAAACATAAACCAACGAAGCTGTCAATCAGCCACTCTCAAGCCACTATTAGCATGGAACAAGAGGGGGCGGTTGTTAAAATTCACTCATTCACAGATTCACACATCCTTGTGTGTTCATAAAACAACGCGGCACTATCTGTATCGTGTTGTGTTTGGAGAAATATTGTTGTGAGGAGAATTTATTTCAACTATATCATTTCAATATATAGATTTATCAATCTCTTCTTGTAATTGCTTAAAAGATAAGCACTTAGACAATTTCCGGACTTTGCTTAGGCTGATAATATTATTTGTACCACATATTTCATTGATGACCTTGGTGGAAACTATATAAAACTCCCAATTGGCAAGTTCTAAAGGATTACTTTCTTCTTTCGTTTTTCCCTTATTTAGGCAGAATACATATATATCATTCTGACGTTCCTTCTTATAAGTCCCATCAGAATTTAGAACCCAATACCCATCTTTGTACCTTGTATATGTTTGCGGAATACCAAATGTACGTCTGTTTGAAGTTCTTCCTTCTTTCTGCCAAGAATATAATGCTGGATGATATCCCTCGTAATGGAAGAAAGAGAAAAAACCCGATTGAATCTGGCACAATGGAAGAAAGAAATCTCAATTTTTTGGAAGAAAATCGTATTGAGGCAGAAAATGGTATAGAGAGTACGGAGTAGGGGGTAACGGAGTATTGTATTATCCGTTATTATTCAAAAATGTACTGCAATATCTGTCCGGACGGCTATATATAAAAACGTAAATACATAATGTGGGCATAGCAATCCATGCGCATAGCATAAGCAGCATGTGCGGTAACTCTGAGACGTCTATATAGGATCCTATTATGAACGAAGGAAGATTCTTATAGGCAAACAAACTAAGTAGAAACATTGGAAATACAGACACCATCAAAGTGGACATGGATACAATTCTGCGTGCCAGTAATCTGTATGGGTGAATCCATCCATTTCGGCAATAAGCATAGTAAAAGGCCACCGCGCACATATATAACCCTGCAATAAATAAAAATAAAATTACAGCAAAAGATGTTCCAAACAAGGAATTATCAGTAGAAATCCAGAGGAACGGATCTTCAGCCGCATCACTATAGCAAGTGACAAATAAATACAATAAAAGCACAGCCATAAATTCAATATAAATGGCCCCAATCCATGTAAGTACATGCCACAATATGTTGAGGAAGCGAGTCATATCCGTATTATTTATTCGATGTTTATTGGTTCGCCGAGGAAGTGGGGTTGTTTGCCGGTGTGGATGTCAATCACCGCTTTGGTTCGGGCGAGGCATTCGCGGAGGGTCATTCTGATCTGCCACCGTTTGAGTTGTACGTCCCGGGCGTTAAAGGCAACCGCCTCTATCCCTTTGCGGGAGGTGATGAAGAGCGCGCGCTCGTTGTGGAAGGGCTGGGAGATGATGGTAAAAGCATTCAGTCCGAACACCTCTTTTGCGCGTATCATGGAATCCAACGTGCGGAAACCGGCATAATCAAGATATATGACGCTGTCCGGAATACCCGCCGCAACAAGATCCTCTTTGATGCGTGTCGGTTCGTCATACGTAGTACGGGAATTGTCGCCACTGACCAAAATCCGTTCTATCTTGCCGGCGCGGTACAACGTCACGCATGCCTCGATGCGGTAGCGATAGAACAGATTCGGCTGCCCAGACCTCCCGACAGGACTTGTGCCTAACAAGAGTCCCACACGGTTGGCCGGGACAGCTGAGACATCGTCATACATTTTCCCTTCTGCCGCTTTCAGTACCGCCCTATTGCAGCAGGCAACAAAAGCCGTCACCAGAAAAATTGCGGCTACAAGTATAAGTCCTATTTGAGTCGATTTGGTCATGGTTTTCTGCATGTGGCTGCAAACAGAGGCTACCGGCGGGATAGTTGTGTCCTATACTTTTTCGGGTGTTTCACTAAATTAATATACCAACTCCCAATAATCTTGCCCACGGTAATTATTACGTTCAAGGAACCTGTCTTTAATCAAGGTCGCTATGAGCGATTTTACCTCTGCTTCCGACTTGCCCAGACGGATAGCTATCTGTTTTTCCGTTTCGGTATCATATTGCCGAACCGTACGTAAGATAGCTATCTCGTCCTTATTACATTTTCTCCTCTTGCGTTCTGCGCTTCCATGAATAATGTCGTATGTGCAAGCGAATCCACCTATTTCCTGTTGGCGGATATATTCCTCGAACTCAGGAATAATGGGTTTTTCTATGTCTTGAGGGGTTGGCATTTATTTATCTTCCTTATCATCGGACGGTAGTTCTTCTGCTTTGCCTTCTTCTATCGGACGGAGGTGGTCCGAAGCGCGTTCCGAAGAAATGACGGAATGACCCAAACGACTCTCAATGTCCGCACGGGCGTTTCGCGCGACTTCGCCACCTTCTTTGGCAGTCTGGCGACTCTGAGCCATGCCTTTCGGATTGCGCTGACGGGATATTTCAGTGGCAGTCACTTCGGCAAGCGTGTTTAGCGCCAACTCCACATTCGTCATGTTATCACGCAAGTTCTCTTTGGTAAGACCTTTGTGGCGTTTGTACTCGCCGGTGGTCATTCCGCTCCAAGCCTGCGTGAGGACATTCGTGAGAATAGCAAAATCCTTCTGCTCCGTTACACCGGAACGCTTCCATTCATCGGTCAACTCTTTGCGCATTTCGATGGAGCGCATCCTTTCGTTAATCCATTTGTCGGAATAACCTTGGCGGCGATAGTCCTCCACCGCCATTTGGAAGGTCTGCTCCGGGTCGATGATCTGGTCAATGCGCTGTTCGCCTAACTTAGCCAACCACTGTTTGACAGGCTCGGCTTTCTTGGATGGAACAGACTGAATGAGACGGAAAATACCTTGTAAATCAGCTACATCCGTTTTGTATTTTTTACCGTCTGAAGAAAGCAATTTCAGTTGGTGACAATTTGTCACCGACTCATTTCCCTCTTTCTTTAGACGCTCTTTCAGTTTGTTCCAATACTTGCGTCCATCGGCACTATCCGTTAACACTTGTACTATATCTACAATAGAGAAATAGTACTTTTCCTGCTCGGCGTCCCACACGATGCGAACACGCTTTCCTTCAAAGAGTTGTATGGCAAAATTATCGTCCATTTTAATGATTAAAGAATAAGGAATATTACTCCTTCAGCGAAGCGGTCAGAGAAGTTTCTTTACTTGCTCATATACGTTCTGGGCGGTGAAGCCGAGTTTCTCGTCAAGAACCTTGTAGGGTGCGGAGAAACCGAAGGATTCTAATCCCCAGATAGCACCGTTATCTCCCACCAGCCCTTGCAGTGTGCAAGGCAGACCGGCGGTCATACCGAAACGCTTGATACCCTTCGGGAGGACGGAGTCTTGGTATTCTTTGGGCTGTTCGCGGAAGAGCCCTTCGGACGGGACAGATACTACTTGGCAGCGAATGCCATCTTTGCGTAGCAGTTCTGCTCCGCTCACAAGAGTGGTTACCTCACTACCGGAGGCTACCATCACGATGTCGGGGTTCTCGTCCTTGCTTACTATATATGCTCCGTGGCGGAATCCATCTAACGATGTGTTGGGTACGGCAGCTATATCTTGGCGGCTCAAAATGAGGGCGGTAGGTGTTTTGCCATTCTCAATAGCGAGTCTCCAAGCCATGGTTGTTTCTTCGGCATCTGCGGGGCGCAGTACGAGCATGGAGGGATTGCCGCTATGATTATGCAACTTCTCCATCAAGCGGATTTGTGCTTCCTGCTCCACGGGCTCGTGGGTCGGTCCATCTTCGCCTACGCGGAAGGCATCGTGGCTCCATACAAAGATAACGGGCACTTCCATGAGGGCTGCTAAACGCACTGCCGGTTTCATATAATCGCTGAACACAAAGAATGTGCCACAGGCGGGGATGATGCCGCCGTGCAGTTTCATACCGATGCAGACGCAAGCCATGGTGAGCTCACTAACGCCGGCTTGCAGGAACTGCCCTGTGAAGTCGCCACGACGAATAGCATGGGTGTGCTTGAGGAAACCGTCGGTCTTGTCGGAGTTGCTTAAGTCAGCAGAGCTGACAATCATATTACTAACATTCTCTGCCAAGAAAGAAAGTACTTTGGCACTGGCAGCGCGGGTGGATGAACCGGCTTTCTGCTCCACGAGTGACCAATCAATGCATGGAGTTTCCTCGTCCATAAAGGCGTGGTACTCACGTGCAAGAGTGGGATTCTGCTGCTCCCAATCATAGAATTTCTTATAGAGTTTATTGCACTCTTCTTTGAGCTCTTGTGCACGCTCGGCGTACATCTGTTCCACTTCGGGGAAGATGGCAAAAGGTTTCTCGGGATTACCGCCGAGATGGCGAACCGTCTCCTCGTAGGAGGCTCCGGAGGCGCTCAACGGTTGACCATGTGTGGAGCACTTGCCTTCAAAGGATTCGCCGCTTGCGGTGACGGCGCCTTTACCCATAGCGGTATGTCCGATGATGAGTGAAGGTTTGCCGTGCATCTCTTTGGCGCGTAGCATTGCTTCGCGTATAGCGTCAGGGTCGTTACCGGCAATCTCTTGGACATACCAGCCCCAAGCTTCATATTTGGCGGCAACATTCTCGGAGGTTACATCCTTGCACATGGTGGAGAGTTGAACCTCGTTGCTGTCGTAGAACATGATGAGATTGTCAAGCCCGAGATGTCCGGCGAGACGCCCTGCGCCCTGGCTAATCTCTTCCTGTACTCCGCCATCGGATATATAAGCGTAGATAGTAGGATTATGCACATCGCCGAAGCGGGCATTGAACCATTTAGCGGCAATAGCGGCACCAACGGCAAAGACATGTCCTTGACCTAACGGACCGGATGTGTTTTCTATGCCGCGTTCCACATCGCGTTCCGGGTGTCCGGGACAAACGGAACCCCATTGGCGCAAGGTTTGCAACTCCTCCAAGCTGAATTTGCCGGCGAGGCATAACTGGCTGTAAAGCATTGGAGCTTCATGACCGGGGTCAAGGAAGAAGCGGTCACGTCCTTCCCAGCAGGGGTTTTCGGGGTCGTAGCGTAGGAACTCCGAGTAGAGCACATTGATAAAATCTGACCCGCCAAGGGCACCGCCCGGGTGACCGGATTTAGCTTTTTCTACCATTGATGCGGCGAGAATACGGATGTTGTTGGCCGCTTTAATCATTAAGTCTGTTGCGTGCATAGTATTGTGATTTATAGTTTAAAATTTGTAGCCTATATAGTAGTTAATTCCCCAAGCCATATTTTCTCTGTAACCATAACCCGGAATGTAGTAGGGTAACGGTGTATCGCTTGGGACTTTGGTGGTGAACAGGAACTTCATGCGCACGGACCATCCCATCATCAGACCTGCCCAGACCTGCACATTGCAGCCCACAACTATTTCTCCCCACGCATCACAGCGAAAACGGTGTTGTTGGCTCGCCTGTGCTATCTGCGAGGCGTCGGTTAGCCTTAAATCCGTCGCCACATAATCCTGTAACGCCGTACCTGCGCGGATGCCGACGAGAAAGGCATTAGGACCGTATATATTCTTTCTCAGTCCGTTTATGTCCATACCGAGCCGCATAAAGGCGCCTTGTCCGGCGGATTGTATCGAGTCGTGCGTTGTACCGGCATGTACATATCCGGTTTCAAAAGTCGGGTAGAACCTATTTTTAAATCGAACCGAAACTGCGACTTCCGTTGACCATACTTTCCCTAAGGAACTGATGGCTTCTAAGGCAAAGGTTCCTAAGTCCAACTTAATCTGTGTCCCTTGATAGACAGCAGTGTCAGCATAGATTTTGGTGCCATCGGCGTAGTGGAGACTATCGTGAGAGAGGTCTTCGGCATATAAAAAGCATGTGAACCACAAGGTCAGTATTATGAGTGCACCTCTCTTCATGAAATCAGTTGTTATTCCGTCTCGCCAATTTTCCGCGCAAAGATACAAAGATTTTTTGATATATGCAAATTAAAGTACATTTTTTCATAAAAATAACAACTTGGAAGCAGCAGTGTTATCCTTACCACTGCCGCGACCACCTTTATAGATCCGTGATAGATCCCAAATGAATCCCAATACCAAACATGCCCGTCCCTTTTCGGAACGGACATTTTGTGGTCAAATTACCCCGATGCTTAAGTTATCAAATCCGTCGGGTACGTTAGGGGTACGATGCTGTCAGGGCATTATACGTGTTTGTTCGAATTATGCCGATATATATCTATATTACTTTAGCAGCTCCGCGGGGAGTTTAGGCATGGCACCGGACTGCGTGCAGACATAAGCGGATACTTCGACGGCCTTTTTGTGGGCTTCCTGCATGGTTTTGCCGAGCAAGAGTTGTGCCACAAATGTAGCGGTGAATGAGTCGCCTGCACCGACGGTGTCTGCGACCTTAACCTTCGGTGTTGCTTGTTTAGACATATCCGTTGCGGAGAACACATATGAGCCGATAGCTCCGCAGGTGAGAATAAGCATGCTTAGATTGTATTTCTCAATCAAGCTGCGGCAGACTGCCGTTGCTGCGGCTTCGTCTTCGGCTATCATATGTCCTTGCGGCAGAGTAATACCCAATAACATGGGAGCTACGATATCCAACTCCTCATCATTGATTTTGAGTATATTACAGCGTTTAAGGGATGCTTCGATGACCTCGCGGCTATACCATGACTGGCGGAGGTTAATATCAAAGATACGTAGTGCGTCTTGGGGCATAGCGTCCAAAAATGCTTGGATGGTAGCGCGTGAAATACCGTTACGCTGGGCGAGAGAACCAAAGCAGACGGCTATTGTGTCCGGCGCAAGGGCGGCAATCTCTTCTACATAGGGGATATTGTCCCATGCTACGCCTTGGCAGATATCGTATTGGGGAATACCGTTGCCGCTAAGAGTAACTTGTACCGTACCGGTCGGGTAGGGCACATGTGGGAGGACATAGCGGAGACCGACATTGGTGAAGGTCTCTATGATTTCCCGTCCTAACTCATCATTGCCTATAGCGGATACGGCACAGCCGTTCAAGCCGAATTGGGATACATGGTAGGCGAAGTTTGCGGGGGCACCACCGAGTTTACGCCCTTCCGGCAGGCAGTCAAATAGTGCTTCTCCTAAGCCGATTACATATTGGTTTTTGCGCATAGTTGATTGATTCATGATGTCCATTACTTTTTGATTTTAAAGGTTAAACAACTCAGATAGAGTGCGCCGACAGCCATAACGAGTACGGCTCCGAGTGAACCGAGCGTGGTGTCGGATAATAAGCCCATAAAGAACGGGAATATGGTACCGCCGAAGAGACCCATAATCATGAGGCCGGATATTTCATTCTTGTGCGCGGCGTCGTGATTGAGGGCTTGGGCAAAACAGATGGAGAAGATATTGCTATTGCCGAAACCGACCAATGCGATACCGGTATACAGTAACCACTTACTATCGCCTACACCCATTAGTATCATAGCTGCCACGATCATGCAGACAGAGATGGCGAAGAACACTTTTTCGGGCACTTTGCGCAAGATGGCACTGCCGCTGAGGCAACCCAAGGTACGGAAAATGAAGTAGAGCGAGGTCGCAAAACCAGCTTCGGTGAGGGTCATGCCCAAGCGCTCCATCAAAATCTTAGGGGCAGTTGTATTAGTGCCCACATCAATGCCTACGTGGCACATGATACCTAAGAAGCAAAGGAGAATAAAGGGTTGCCCCAAGAGCTTGAAGCAGTCCACAAAACTCTGTCCGATGCCTTTGGAGGCACTTGTTCCAACGGCTTCTTCCTCAATGGAAGTAAAGCCCAAAGCCAGTACGGCAATAATGCCGATGATACCGTAGATGGGGAAAAGTATCTTCCACCCGATGGAGTCGCTGAACTGCAAGGCTCCCCATGCGGCGATGATAGGTGCAAGGAAGGAAGCAATGGCTTTGACGAACTGCCCGAAAGTCAAGGTGGAACTGAGATTGCCTTTCACAATCGCACTGACTAAAGGATTGAGGGAAGTCTGCATCAACGCATTACCGATTCCCAAAAGGGAGAAAGCGACTAACATCAACGCGTAACTATTGCCTAAGAGGGGCAAAAAGAGCGAGATAACGGTTACGACGATGGAGAGCAAAACAGTTTTCTTGCGCCCGATTTTATTCATCAATATGCCGGTGGGCACAGAGAAAATGAGAAACCAGAAGAATACCAATGAGGGCATGATATTGGCTTGGGCGTGTGTGAGACCGATGTCCTGCCGCACATAGTTTGAGGCAATGCCGACGAGGTCCACGAAACCCATGGTGAAGAAGCACAGCATCACAACAGCAAGTGCTCCTAAGGATGTTTTAGAGGTAGATTGAGTACTCATATGTTAGTTGGAATTTATTAGTTAATTTTACACGAATAAATAGTCATCTTTCCACCTTGCACCTCAATCTTGTCATATGGTTCAGAAGGAAAAACGAGGTTGGTCATCGTCCATTCACCATTTGTTCCAAACACCTCAATGGAGCATCTATCAATGAAAAGAGTGATATAATGCGTCTCATGTGCAATAAATAATGGTGTCGTTGTACACGCGGAAAAATCGTGGGAGAAAGAACAATCGCCTGATGCAGTTCTATCCATTGAGAACATTTGCCGATGGGCATCAAGAGTCATTATGACTTTCTCACCTCTTTTATTAGAGAGGGTGATAAGAACATCCCTATTGCCGTCCAATTCTAAATCTACGACAGCTGTAGCCGGAAGATGCTTTGTCTCTCTACCTCTAATGGCCTGGGTCTCTTTGGAGGGGACAGACGCTATGCGATACTCGCCGGCATCATCTTGATAAAGACTCAAATCGCGAGCCACTGTGTTTTGTGAGCGGAAAGCTATGGTCGGGAGTTGATTGGCATACTGCCAATTGGACATCCATCCTAACGCTACAAAACGGTTATCCGGTGCATTGTGGAAGGTGAAGGTAGAATAATTGTCTTTGCCATAATCAAGCCACTTCTGCTCTTCAGGGTTATCTATACATTTGAAATCTGTTCCATTCCAATCACCAACGAAATATTGGGTGGCAGAACCGCCAAATGGTCCGCCCGGGTTAATACTTACTAATAGTACCCATTGGTTGCCCATTTTGATAAGTTCGGGACACTCCCAAACACCATTATGATTGCCATAACCTTCTCCAAAAGAAGATAAATATGTCCACTCCCTTAAATTGGTGGAACTAAAGAACCGAATCTCCTGTCCGCATGCTAAAGTCATGAGCCAGTGGTCGCCGTCCCGAGTCACTTTCGGGTCGCGGAAATCAGGTACATCGCCCATTATGACAGGGTTGCCTTCATACGGAGTGAAACTATAACCGCCATCTAAACTATAGGCTATAGACTGGTTTTGCCCACATATTTCAGACTGGGTATAGATGGCTACAATAGCATTAGCGCCAAAGCCCGCAGTATTATCTGTATCAATGACGGCAGAGCCGCTGAAAATTGTACCAAGGCTATCTGGATAGAGCACAATCGGGTGTTCCTCCCATGTTAATAAGTCGGTAGATGTGGCGTGTGCCCAGTGCATGGGACCCCATGTCGTCCCAAAAGGATTGTGCTGGTAGTATAAATGCCAAACACCATCTTGGTAAAACATACCGTTAGGGTCATTCATCCATTTACTTATCGGGGTGTGGTGATAAGCGGAACGATAAGGCTCATCCGGTTGTGAACTACAAGCTACACACAGCGCTAAAATTGGCAATACAAGAAGATAAATAATAGGCTTCCTCATGGTTATAGTATTTTTTTTGGTTGCAATTTATATAGTCAGCCCAGGCGGTAATCAGCCGCCTGAACCGTAAAGATAATTTTATTTCATGCGTGTACCCAATGCGTTGAATACGCCATCTTCGCGTACGATAACGATATGACCATCAACAATGGCTTTGTGAGCAACTTTATCGAGTTTAATATCCTCAATACCGGTACTTACAACGGTAGCAGTAACGGTTTGGTCAGCAGTGTTGTAAACGAATTTAACCGTTTGACCGGCCTCAATGGTGCCATCAATAGCGCGACCTTCATAGGGCTCACCTGCAGGGAACCAAAGAGCAGTGGCATCTTCCTCTACTGTATTGATATTCACACCGGTACCGCCGAATACGCCTTCGTACAGCCATTCGTCACCATTATTGCTCGGAGTCATCTCTTGCCATGTCCACTCAGAACCACCATTCCAATTGTTTTTGATGTAATAGGTCTCCTCAACAGGTTCGGGCTCAATAGCGGGTGTGAGTTCGGGAACGAGCACAATATCCGTAAAGTTGAAGGCTGCGTTGCCTTGTTTATCCATTTGGATCATCAGACGATCAGAATTTACGTTTTCAATTACTGTCAGCGGGTTCACTTGGCTCAAATCAAGTTCTGCATAACCTGCATAACGTTTGAGAGGATTGGAGGCAGCGGTCTCGTCAGCAGCGGGTTCGGATTTAGCTACGACACCGGCTTCGTCGTCCCACTTCGCGAGAAGGAAGATCAAGTTGTCCGTGTCCGGGCATTCTGAGTAGAAACGGATACCGGCATAAGAGGTCATGTCTTCTGCTTTGAAAGCCTCTTTGAAAATTTCAAGAGTGCTCCAACTATCAACCCAGAAGAAACCTGTCCAAATGGTCTTAGCACCCTCAATATCAGCATCTTTTAAGGCCTTTCCTTCGAGCAACTCCACCTTGGTCAGATTGAGGTTACCACCACAAAGTTCCAAACCATACTCACGCAACATAGCTGCTGCATCGGGTGTCAGGAAATATACGTCGGTTGACATCCAATCGAACAGACTAGTGGAACGGCTACCGGGTAGTTTTTGTCCATTGGATTTGTACTCAACTACATCGGCTGCTTGATCTTCAACGAAGGTCAAAACAATCTTCATTCCTGCCTCAACCGAAGCAAATGCAGAAGCATCAATAGAGAGGGTGGAACCCCAGTCAAAATGCTGACCCTCTGCGTTCTCCCATAGCACATCTGCATGGGCATTCATACTCATAAACACCATTCCAAGTGCGAGCATGCATACGGTAAATAACTTTTTCATTGTAGTAAAAATTAGTTAGTGAATAATAAGGATTATTTAATAATACGAAACTCGTAAATCTCTTACACTTATAGAAGCTGTTCCATAACTGTTAATAGACCAGCAGTTTTTGGCGGAGCAATAGACGCGATTGGTGTAGCAGAGAACGTCATTAATGTACATAACCATGACTGAGTTGTCGGTAAAGATATCTATCTCATAGACATTATCAGTCGGAGTGCGGAACATATAACTATCAATGTCAGCAATAAAGCCTTTTCCACCTTCACCTTCTTGTTCAAAGTTAATCTTACGGGTTGTAGCTCCTTCGGGATTAACGACCAGACTATAGTATACGGATGAATCGGCGTCTGATGTCATCTTGGTACCGCGGCAGAGCGAGATTGCAAACTTATCCTCCGCTGTAGCCGTAGTAACAACCATGTGAAGATGATTATGTCTCTCCAAGCGGTTGAGCAATATATTGGCATCACCGCTTAGGGTCCACTCTTCACCTACTTGAGCCACAGTACCTTGTTGGCGCATCACTTTGACATCGTGTGCCAAATTATAACGCTCTGCCATGAGCGGTGCCGGACCTAAAGTGAGAGAACCATCTGCATGTTGGATGAGTTTATGGGCAACGAGACTACCTGCCCAGTCGGGCTCACCCGCACCATTGTCGGTCTTTGTGTTATCTTTACCGGAACGGGTAGGACACCATCCCCACAGATAACGGTCGGTTCCATTAGAGGCCGTTTTGCCGGCATATAAACCGCGGCTATCCAAGAAACCTTCATGATCATCCGGCCATATGCCCGCGTCATTAGCCGTGCAAGCTTTCAGAGCATCTAAAGTTTTACCCTTAAAGTATTGTACCTTACGGATAGCAGCATGTTTCTCACTGTATACAAGATACCACCAATCACCCATCTTAAACACATTGGGGCACTCGTAGAAACGATCTGCATACATCATGTTCATAAAGGCACCGGCAGAGGTCCATGCCTGTAAATCTGGTGAGGTAAACTCGGCTAATGTACCTTTTGAACCTACTTTAGTGGCAACAATCATATGATATACGCCATCATCGGTGCGGAAAATCTCGGGGTCACGAAAATCTTTTTGGCTATAGCCGTAATCGTTGCCGCGGAGAACAAACAATTCATTTTTCGTCCAAGTCTTGAAGTCTGGAGACGTGGCGTATTGCACAGCTTCAGCATTCTCACTGGCACTCGGTAGATACTTATTGCCGGTATAGAAGAAATAATACAACTGTTGTTCTTCACTCCATATAACAGAACCTGTTCCGAGGGCAGCATCTTGTGCAGTTATACCGCCGCAAGGAATAATTTCCCCCAATGACTCATAGTGAACTGCATCCTCTGTACATACCGCCCAAATAGGGTGGTATGTACCTGCTAAATTAGGACGATATTCTAGTAAGTAAGATACAATAAATTTCTTAGATACAGGGTCAAAGAATGGCATTGGATCACCTATAAAACCACTATAAGGCTTATAGTATGTCAGCGATTGTGGCTCATCCTCTGTGGTAAATAAGTAGGTAGTATTGTCCCAATCACGAGGAGTAACGGGTTCAATCCTTTCGGTGCACGAATTAGATAGGATTATGATGGCCATCAAAAAGATGGTATAAACAAACTTTTTCATAATTTTATTGCATTAAATAGTTAATTGCATTCTGAGCTATGCGATTGACATTGTCATGATAACCCGTATATTCTTCCGCATCAGAGTACCAGTCGAAACAACCGGAACCGATACAAACGATACCGCCATTTTGTGCAGAGCGTTTCCACTCCCAAGCGACAATTGCGCCATCTCCACCATGACCAATCTCATGTGCACCGGTCTTTTTGGTAAAGTATGCTATATCCGGATAGCCTCCCCAGTCCATACCTAAGTGCCATTGAGCCGTGGAGTTCGTAATATGGTATCCGGCGTCGCAGCAGAAGATTTCTTTGGGATCAGCACCCATAATCAAGTTTTGCCATATGGGGTGATTGACAGAGTCCGTGAAGAAACTCCATGTCCCGCTGGCAATTTCTGGACTCATCTCGTTGCCACCCCAACAGTTATTGGGATAGCGACCGGTAGCCTCCTCTCCATTGATGCGTAAGTAAGCGGGCAGGTGTGTCGCATAGCGAGTTAGGAAGAGACTTCCACCACCCTCTAAGAAAGATTGAATAGTTGTGATAGCATTTAACGCGGGTGCCGCGAATTGTTCAAACGCTTCACCTCCGTTACAACCGCCATCGCGATGGTAGTGCCACCACATCAGCTTGCACTCACTGATATCAATAGCACCACTCTTGATATCATCAAAGGAAGCATATAAAGTACCTTCCACATTACCCAACATCCATAGACAAGCTTTATACTCCTCAGGATTTAATTGATCCATAGAACCTGCCAGTCCGACATACAATGCTTTAGGCTTGTCGATTTGCAAGGCAGTTACTGTATAGGTGGCGTGAGCGGAATGATTATCAACTTCATATACAACAGGTTGACTAAAGTCCGTAACCATACCGGCGGCAGGACTAATAGTTGCTCCCTCGGAAATCTCTATTGTCGGAATAAGAGAGGTTAATTCTACCGATACCGGCAAATAGATGGTAATGGTTTTTGCGGATTCATTTATAATACCGGTATAAATACCATTGACCACAAAGGACGTAATCTTGGCAATCTCTTGACGAGCAGACAAACTCCATGTTAACTTAACATCTCCATTCTGAACATTCAATGTGCGGGGTTGAAGGAGATTGATAACATCGCCCGACTTAATGTTGCATGTTGCGCCTTCGGATAACTGCAACTCCGTAACGGTCATCGCAGATAGGTCATAAAACTCCGGCGTAACCACCTCAATCGAACGGGTCTGTAGATCTACAGCACCGATGAGAGAGTCATTCAGTACTAATTTAGTCACTAAACAATCGCCGCCTAACTGGAGGTCGCTGTGTTCGTAACCTTTACAACCAACCATCAAAATGATGGCTACGAGATATAAAAGAGTCTTTTTCATATTACCATCCTCCTATGTTTTGAGTATAATGTCCATTGGATGCTGCCATCTGTGCGAACGGAATGGGCAGGTATTCGTTTTTATCCGCTGTGAAATGAGCGGAACTATAAATGGAGCAGTCATTAGCTTCTTCTGCAAAATAGGTATTCAACACTTCTTCGGCAATGCCCCAGCGTACTAAGTCAAAGAAACGCTCGCTTTCCATACCTTTTTCCAGACGACGCTCGAAACGCACTATCTGCATGGTCTTCTCTTGGTCATATCCACCGGGATAGAGACCTACATTAATCTTCACACCATATTTCGCTTCGTAGTTAGAGACAATACCATCTTTACTGTCACGTGCGCGGGTACGCAAGCGATTAACTATGGCAATTGCTTCATCTGGATGATTGGTCAAGGTCAATGCCTCAGCGCGCTCTAATAGAACATCTGCATATCTAAAAACAATACGGTTCATGGAATTACCCCACCATTTGCCCTTGATGATATATTCGCTGAATGGGTCAACATTATGTTTGAGTGAAACATAATATCCGTATAAACCATTGGAACGAGACCATGTATTTGACCTTTCCATGATAAGTGTTGGTACAAATTCATACGGACAGCCGGGGATACCTACCGTCAGGAACAGACGGGTGTCTGCAAAATCGGAAGTCCTATCATAGTTCTTGGCATTAAAGTTATCTAACATCGGTAGTCCGTTGATGTCTGTCTTAAATGCGTTAACAAGGTTCTGACTCGGTTTATAGAAATCGCAACCGCCATCTGTCACTCCGGGGATATTAGGAACACATAATCCATAGCCCCAGTTCATATTACCAAATTGTGTACCGTCATTTTTGCTATACTGAATAGCCCAAATACTTTCTATACCATTCTCATATTGAGGTTCTGGACGGAAATTATTGTGGTAATCCGGCTCCAATTCATAGCCGCTGTACCATTGAGGATCGGAATAATAAATAGCTTTTTCCAAATCGGCTTGCTCAATGGAGGTCACTTTGTGTGATTTTGCATCATCTTGGTGGTATGCCTTGTACATATACACTTTGGTCAGGAACGCTGCTGCCGCTGCCTTGTTGGCACGTCCTACTTGAGCTTGAATCTCGGGCAAGTTGTTGAAAGCAAACTCAAGATCATTGATAATAAGTTGCCAACCCTCATCGTTGGTATATTGCGTATTGCTGAGCTCATTGTATTGCTCGGTAGTCAACTTGGGATCGATCACGAAGGGGATATTTTTATACAGACGCTTCAACAAGAAATGACCATACGCACGCAAGAAGTACATTTCTCCTAATCGTGTGTTTTTCAGCTCATAACTATCATCCATCTGTTCCAAAAGCGCAATCGCCGTATTGACGCGACTAATGCAGTTGTACAGACGTTCCCACATACTGGAGATATTCCAGTTGGTGGTCAATATACCTTGCTCTACTTCCAGTTGATGGAATACATCGCCATCGCTGGTTCCGTTACCGCCTTTGTAGGCATCATCAGAGCGAACATCAAAGTTCCACATCGAGAATGAGGAGTTGATATCTTCTGCCGTCATAAAGATTGCATACGCTGAGATAACGAGATTATCAACGTATTTGGGGTCTTTTACCTGCTCATCGGAGAGCGTCCCTTGTGGCACTTGCTCATTAAGGAATGAGCAGCCTGCCAGCCCCAATATCATTGCAAATACTAATAATTTATTTCGCATAGTTGTACTATTTAAAAGGTTAATTATTGCTTAAAATGTAACACTGGTACCCATTGTGATGTTTAAGGGAATAGGATAGCCGAAATTGGGATTTTCGGGATCGGTACCCGTAAAGTTCTTAGAGTGGATAGTGAACAGGTTTTGAGCCGAGATATAGAAACGCCAACGTTGCATATGCATCTTCTCTAACGCACTCTTCGGCAGATTATAACCCAATTGGAGATTACGCAGTTTGCAATAACTACCATCTTCTACCCAATAACTATTGATACGCTGCTCGTTATTGGTATCGTGATTGGTTAAAGCAGGAATAGTGGAATTATAGTTCAGAGGACTCCATGCGTCCAACAAACGTGTCCCTTTATTGAGTTTCTCAATATTGATACCGGCAAAAATATCAGTCTCTTTCTTCAGATCGGAGTACACATCTACGCCACCTACGCCTTGGAAGAATAAGGTCAAGTCAAAGCCTTTGTACTCTAAATAAATATTGAGACCGAATGCAACCGCTGGAACGGGATTATATATCCAATCTTGGTCTGCCTCGGTGATGACGCCATCGCCGTTAAGGTCTTTCCACATCATTCGTCCAAGTCCTGCACCATCCTGCTTGGCATGGTTGTCAATGTCGTCTTGAGAACGGAAAATACCTTCATAGACATAACCTACTTTGCTATTAAACGGATGACCAACAACTGATTTAACACCATTTCCACCAAAAGTTCCGGCTGCGGCTACGGTCTCAGGCAATTTAGTGATTTTGTTGTCGTAGTGAGAGATGTTTCCGGCGATATCCCAATGGAATCCGCCATGATCTCCTTTGGTACCAATGGTAAATTCCTCACCGATATTTTGCATCGAACCGGCATTCACCCATTGACTGGAACCTTCACCCATGGCTGCTATACCATTCATGAATAATAAGATGTCATCGGTGGTCTTATAGAACCAGTCAAAACTACCATACAATTTACTGTTCCATAACGAGAAATCTACACCGACGTTGGTTTGTGTAGTTGTTTCCCACTTCAAATTATCATTGCCCAATTGGTCACGCTTAAAACCGGACGGGAGAATGATACCTCCGTTGGTGCCGGCAATATCATAACCGGTACCATAACTTTGACCTCCATCCTCATTAACACCATAGTTACTTACATAAATGGTGTAGCGAGCGAGGTTATTAATCTCCTGGTTACCGGTTTGTCCCCAAGAAGCACGTAATTTCAAATCATCCAGAACTGTGCGAGTACCGGCCATGAATTTCTCCTCACTGATACGCCAACCTGCGCTAACGGAAGGGAAGGCGGCAAACTGATTATTGCGGCCGAAACGGCTTGAACCGTCATAACGAAGGGTCACAGAGGCCATATAGCGGTTGTCATACGAATAGTTGAATTTGCCAAAGAATGACAGAAGACTATATCCGGTGGCACTACCATAAGCTAAGGCGGTTCCTGTACCGGCATCAGGCCACATATAGTCAGGAGTCAGTACAACATATTCCTCTTTTTTACCCGAGAAGTACTCACTGTTCTCACGGTTCAACTCCACACCCAACATGGCATCACCACGATGTTTCTTAACCTCAAAGTTATAAGTGGCAATAGCGTTCCACATCCAACGCATCCAATGCTCCTGCTTGGCTTCAACCGCATTGGTTGTCGTGGCAACGTTACCCTCCGTAATCGGCATAGTGAAGATACGTTGTTTCTTTTGCGCATAATCCAAACCTGCCGTTGTACGGATATGGAAATTCTTCACCGGTTCAACATCAATGAATACATTACCGAATATACGCCAATATTGATAGCGATTATCTTTATTACGGTATAGGCGTGCATAGGGGTTCTCACGATCGGAATAACCTCCGACAGGACCTGCAAACTCACCACTCGTTGTGTACATCGGAATGGAGGGGTTGAATTGCAAGGCGTTCTGCAAAATACCATCCGGAGCCGGAACCTCGCTGGTACGGTTGATGGAGATGTTTTCGCCTATTTTCAAATGATTGTTAAAGAAAGAAAAATCTGAATTGGCGCGTGCGCTAAAACGGTTAAAGTCCGTGAACTCAATAATACCTTTGTTATTATAATAACCTAAGGAGAAGAAACTATGACCTCTCTTGTGACCGGCGCTGACGGCTGCATTATATTGTTGTACAACACCGGTACGCGTTACCTCGTCAAACCAGTCGGTGTCACCGGCAGGAGTGGTTCCCGCTTGGTCGAGGTACTTATTCAGCGTCATACTATAGAGTTGCGGATAACCCTGTGCATTATATCCCCAATTATAGTTATATCCTAAAGGATTGCTATTGGGATCTTCGCCGTCATTCACATACGCTTGCCACATCACTTGACCAAACTGCTTGGTGTTGAGTACTTTCTGCCTATTGGCATATTGGCTGACAGAAACACTCGCATCTAAATCCACTTTAATATTATCCTCGGCACCCTTTTTGGTGGTGATGATAATAACACCATTGGCGGCACGAGAACCATAGATAGAAGCCGAAGCGGCATCCTTCAAAACCTGAATAGACTCAATATCATTACCATTCAACTCATGCATACCCGATTTGGTCGGCACACCATCAATGATGTAAAGAGGGTCGTTGTTGTTGAGTGTACCGATACCACGAATGCGAACCGTTGCTGCACCGGAGGGATTACCGTTGGCTTCAATCGAAACACCCGGCACGCGACCTTGCATCGCCTTAATCGGGTTGTTCTCATTCTGGCTCTTCAAATCATTGGCACTCACGACACTGACTGCACCGGTCAAATCCGCCTTACGCTGAGTCGTATAACCGGTCACAACCACTTCGTCCAATAACTCATTGTCCTCGCCCAGCTTTACATTCATGGACGCTGACGCTTTCAAAACTTGGGTCTTGTAACCCATATACGAAAACTCCAAAGACGAACCTTCCGGAACATCCAACTCGAAATTTCCGTCAAAATCCGTGATAGTACCATTCGTACTACCCACTTGCAGAACACTCGCTCCGATAACAGACTCACCCGTCTTGTCGTCCAAAACGGTTCCCGTTACATGAAGCTGAGCTCCGATTTGCCCCACAAATAATGTGAGAGCAACAAAACATGAGAGGAAAATTTTGTTCTTCATGGTTTTTGTTTTACGTTAATTTATGATTTTTTAGCTTGTTTTTCTCAAAAAAGTGGTGCAAAATTACTACTTTTCGCGCATATACGCAAATAAGCGCGTTCCAAAGCATGTAAAAAATATTGCACCTCCTCCGAGATGCAACATTTGTTTCGTATTTTGCAACAATTGTGCTATTTTAGGGACTCTTGAATCCTCTTAATTCTTGCTCGGCTTTTCGCCGAAATACTCTTTATAGCATTTGGTGAAATAGGATGGGGAAGAGAACCCCACCTCATAGGCTACCTGCTGAATATTCTGGTCGGTTTCCGTCAGTAACTGACGAGCACGCTTGAGACGGAAAATGCGAATCATGTCGTTGGGACTCTCACCGACCAATTGCTTGGTCTTGCGATAGAGTTGCGAGCGTGACATACCCATAATATCGCTGAGTGTCTCAATGCTTAGGCTCGGGTCGGAAAGGTGTTTCTCCATCTCAATATGAAGTTTCTTGATAAAGGCGTCATCAAGACTATCCTTCTTCTCGACTTTTGCCAATTTATTGGCAATCTCGTTCAAACGCCTCTTCTGTTCTGCCATCTTACGCGCAGCGGCTTTGGCCTCCTGCTTGACGATATAACGGTAGCGGGCTATATAACCCGACAGGAATACGAAACCTATCAGTAACACAATGAACGCCGTTAAAACATAAATGTATTTTTGGCGTAATCGAATAATACTTTGAAGACCTGCTACACGCTCTTGCAGCATCTTGACGATGGACACTTCGTGCTCAAGAGATTGCTCATAGCGATACAGCGTGTGCGCATTCTCACTCGTGACCAAAAACGGCTCAAAAACCGTGTCATGAACAAATGGTTGATGTTCGAGAATATTAGCTGCCGTTTCAAGTACCAGATCTCCGCCGCTATAATAGGTGACGGAAGCGGTGATAACACCTTTATAGACAGCCTCTAAACCGTTACCTTCGCCTCGCAAAGCGTCAACACCTATTATATTAACCGGCAAATCCGGAAAATGCTCTTGGTAGGCCCTCTTGGCACCACGAGCCATCAAATCATTATGCGCCACAATGATATCTACCGGACCTATTATAGTAAGGATAGAATCCACTACCCGATACGCATTGGGCTCAAACCAAAAACCTTCTACCGAGGTGAGTTCGTATGAAAATCCGTCTAACCCCTCTAACATCCCTTTATGGCGTAAAACCGCAGGTGTTGAACCTCTTAAACCGCCCACTTCTAAGATTTTGGTATTGCTATCACCGTCTAAATTGCTTAATTCCAGTGAATTGTCGCGGATGTACTTGGCTAATAATTGACCGACCTCGTAGTTGTCTCCTCCAATGAAGGAGGTGTAATAACGTCCCGGCACGGCTCTATCCGCCACGATTACCGGTATCCCTGAACGATAGGCTCGCGTCACGGCTGGTTCTACCGCCATTCCTTCGTTGGGGCAGACTATCAATAGGTCTATCCCGACTCCGACTAACGAATCTATCTGCTCGCATTGGCGTTGGCTATTGGCATCAGCTTGGCAGATAATGAGGTCTATCTCGGGATGAAAGAGTAACTCGCGCTGCAGCTCGTTATTCATGTTCTGGCGCCAAGCATCATCGCTGCACTGGCTCACGCCGATGGTGTAGTGAGGATTCTTGGAAGACCGATTGCAGCCCTGAAACAAAGGGGCAAAAGCAATCAAACATGTCAATGGCAGTAAGCTTCTTAAGGTAAATAGAAAAGTGTGTTTTATCATCGTATTATAATATTTTTTGGGGAGTTTTTATACAATAATACTGTTGCGATAGTTTATGTTTCTTATAGCATTAGTGTCTACTAAAAGTAGTAGTTCTGCCTTCTTTCTCCCATGTCCGGCTTAATGCTCATAAGAACCTATATTTCCTCGCCGCATTCCTTTTTGTGCTGCAAAAATACAAAAAACACTCAACATCTGCAAATAAATTCATTGTTTTTTTTAGAAAAATATACTTTTTCCTCAAAAAAACATTTGCACATACCATTATTATTTGCATATATGCAAAAAAAGTAGTACCTTTGCACCGCAAACGGCAATAACTATGTTTTATCAATTTATCCAACCGACACAAGCGCTGCAGCCCTATATCTACCGCTATGTCTTTGTGAGGGCTGAAGGCTCCACCGATACGATGGTTCCGCCGGAGGACGCCCCCCGTTTTGTGAACGGCAAACACGTCCAGCCCCTTCTGCCCAATTACGGTTCTCTGATTTTTGTGAGAAACGCCGTTGCGGAAGTTGCCGGCAAGCAGAGCGATGAACTTATGCTGCTGGGTGCTAACCAGACTACGCTTGGACTGACCACCATCAGGGGATGGTTTGAAGGGATGATGATGGATTTTCAGCCCGGAGGCATGCACGCCTTATTGGGAATTGATCTGCAACAGTTAGCAGACAATGTGCTGACGGTGAGCGAATGTGCCGATGATGGCTTGAAGAACTGCGACTGTATTTTCAAAGACACACCCGGAGCGGAAGAGATTGCCCACTTGCTGGATGCCTTCTTTTTGGGACGTCTGCCCAAGACTGAAGACAGAAACTACACCCGCATATGCCATGTTGTTTCTGCCTGCGACAGAGCGGGAGGTGCTATCTCCGCAGCCGAAATGGCATCTGTTGCCTGTCTGGGCGAGCGGCAATTCCTGCGTGTGTTCCGTCAATACGTGGGTATTACGCCTAAGCATTTCATCCGTTTACGCCGGTTTCATCGGACTATTCAAGACATGCAGCAGCAAGCGGCACAAGGCAAATCAATCGACTTACTGGCAACCGTTCTGCGGCATGGATTCTACGACCTGAGTCACGCGGCTTTGGAGTTTCAGCAGATGGGATGCGTCTCGCCGGGACAATTCCGCATGTTGGGAATCCCGTTGAGCGACGATTTTTCGGTCTTTTTTGCATAAACAGACACAAATGTCCGTTTTTTCATATATTATTTGCAAAAAAAGCAGTACTTTTGCACCGAATTTCAAAAGCGGTAGTATTATGAATGTAAAAGATGGTATCAAATTATGTTTATGGGTTTTGTTGACTTTTGCCTTTGATGCGCATTGTTGGGGCGAAACGCTCCACGGTTCGGTGATTGACTCTCACGGAGAAGCTATGCCATTTGTGACCATCTCTATTCTCACACAGGATTCGGCTCTGCTCACAGGTGCTATCACCGATGACAAGGGAGAATATGCGATTGAGCTGCAAAACACACAAGCTGTGATTATTCAGGCTTCATTCATCGGTTATCAAACGGCTTTCGGCGGACCGGATTTTGTGCTCAAAGAAGAAACAGAACTGCTAAAAGAAGTGGAGATCATTGCCAAGAAACCGCTGATAGAGCGTCAGATGGACAAACTGGTGGTGAACGTCTCCGCTTCGCCGCTTGCGGCAGGGTCTAACGGAAACGATATTCTCCGCCGTTCGCCGGGGGTGCGCATCGACAAAGACGGCAATATTACCGTTAACGGTAAATCCGTGGAGATCTGGGTGGATGGCAAGCCCTCGTACCTCTCCGGCCAGCAACTCAAAGCCATGCTGGACGGAACGGACGGAAACACCATCGAAAAGATTGAGATTATCTCTAATCCCTCTGCCAAATACGACGCTTCGGGTCAGGGCGGAATCATCAATATCAAGACCAAGCGCAATATGATGAAGGGCTTGAACGGAATGCTTTCTGCCGGTTATGGAGGCATGTATTTCGGCGATGTGAAACGCTGGCTGAACAATGAGATGTTCTCCCTCAACCTCAATTACCGTAGCGAGAAGACATACACTTTCGGGCAGTTCACGCAGGTCTTTGCGCAAAACGATATTGATTATGAGTCGTATAGGGAGACTCCGGAACTGAAAAACTACTCCTATTCGGACTATGACATCGTTTTCCGGTACTACATGCTCAAGGTCGGCAACGACTGGTATATCGATTCGCTTAATACGCTTGGTTTCATTCTCCAGGTGCCGTTCATGGACGTGGATCAGCATATCGTGCCGGGGCTCAATGCCGCTTATATGATCCAAGGCGGGGACACGACGAACAGTACCACCAATTCGCAAAACCGCCTCAAGGCTCCGCAGCACACGGCGAACCTCAACTACACCCATACGTTCTCGGAGGAGCTGGAGCGCGAGTTGACCGTTAATATCGATTATAACCGATACAACAACGGTTCTTCCAATTTTCAGGAGACGCGATACGACAAGCCTTTCAACGGTATTAGTGCGCTTGGGATTGATATTAAAAGCAAGCAGATCGTCAATATCTATTCCGCCAAGATGGACTTTCAAACTAAGTTCTGGAAAACAGGCATGATTGAAGCAGGCGTCAAGTATGCGCTCTCATCGACCGACAATGACATGACGACCGACTCTACACGAAACGGTCTTGCGCGTCCCACAGACCATAACGCTTTCCGCTATGACGAGCACGTGGCGGCAGCGTATATTTCCGTAGGCAAGCAGTTCGGCGAACACTGGTCTGTGAAACTTGGTGTGCGTGGAGAATATACCTATAGTCACGGCGATTGGCGGGACGACGGAATGGATTCGATAATCAACAAGTCCTATTTTGACCCGTTCCCCTCCGCGTATATAGGCTATACCGGCAAACCGCTCGGCAAGCTGCAAAAACCGATATCTGTTTCGGCTTCCTACACGCGGCGCATCAAACGGCCGTCCTACTGGATGCTCAATCCCTTCACCTCCTATGTGGACGCCTATTCGATTCAGAAGGGAAACACCAATCTCACACCCGAGTTTAACAACGACGTAGAGTTGCATTTCAGCTGGACGCAATACTTCAATATGACCTTCAATTTTGCGCACACGCAGGACATGTTTTCTCAGAAAACAACTATTCTACCGTCAGGTATTGGTCTCTCCCAATGGTCGAATTTCGGTACCTGTACTACCCACGGCGCGAATATCTCTCTGACGGAGTTACCGCTTGTACCGAAGTATGCAAAGGCGGAGGATGGCTCCAAATCAATGCAGGGTGCATGGCTCGCACTGACTGTTAATGCCGGCTGGCTGCATTTTATCAATAAGTCGTATGAAAAGAAAGCGGATGGCACGCCGGAGTATGAGAATCGCAATCATTACGGTTATGTCGGCGGCACGCTCTCGGCGTACTTGCCCAAGGACTGGACAATCACCCTTGACGGCAACTGGTCCTCGCCGATGACAACAGGTTATAATCGTTCCGGAAGTACCTATTTTGCAAGTTTCGGAATAAGAAAAAAGTACATGCAGAAAGGCCTGATTTTCAATCTTAATGTGCAGGACCTGTTGCGCTCTCTCAGTTTCCAAACCGATGATATGGGGCAACAGCCGGGTTATCGTTCCTGGTACAAAAATACCGTCCGTCAGCAGCGGGTGATGTTGTCCGTCACATGGATGTTCGGTCAGCACCGGCAACACAAGTACCGCAAGGTGGGTGATATGGACGAATCTTCACGCCTCGGGGAAGGGGGTGGTATCGGAAGCAAATGAGTACCCTGTTTTACTCATCAATAAGCACGTCGGTCAGTGTCGTCAAACTCCTGTCTCCTTATTTCTGATTCCGCTCTCCTTACTCCTTACTCCTGACCCCGACCCGCCTGCCGTCTCTGCGGCTTTGTTCATTGCGCCGGATATCATCCGGCATCACCGCCTCAGCGGCTTTGTCCATTGTCCCGGATATCATCCGGCACCACCGCCTCTGCGGCTTTGTCCATTGTCCCGCATATCATGCGGGCTCATCCGCCGGCCCCATTACATTTTAGTCTTGATTCCTTATTCCTGATGCCTGATTCCGCTCTACTTACTCCTTATTCCTGATTCAAATTTTTTTTCAAAAATATTTGCATATATCATTTTATTTTACTACTTTTGCAGTCGCTTGCGTTACCTCGATACATCGAAAGTCAATCGAAAGTCAATCGAAAGTCAAACGTAAGTAAATCGAAAGTCGAACGAAAGTCAATCCTGTTCCTATCGGGAGGGACAGCCCGGATAACCGACATTCCTTTTTGATTAGATTTGACATTATAATATAATTTATTAACACTTTAAACAATAAGTATTTATGGCAAAAACAGTCCCTGCTGACCACATCAAACAAATTCATGGTAAAGTGAGCAAAGAAAGTGACGGTTACTATTATACCGGCAAGCTTGACAATAAACAGTTTTACCGCACGCGGGATGAGTCTTACCACAAACATCATTCTCCCTTACAGAAGTGGAACTCGGCCGCTTTTGCATTTGCAGTGCAGGAATGGCAACGCCTTGTTAATGAGCTTAATGGGCGAGAACAACTCGAACAAGAGTTCCAAAACTCCGACAAATGCAAACCCAATGGTGTCAAAGCCCAAACCGCTCGAGCCTGGAAATACTCGCACCTCAAACACTCTTGGAAATCCGAACACCCGTTTGATGCTTGGTACGCCGAGCAGACTGAGAACCTGCAGGAGCGTACTCAACAACTCGCTGGGAACGACCCCACAAAGCGGCAAATTCTACAACAAATTCAAAAACTTCAACAACAAATTGACCAACTGAACAATCAACTGAAAAATCTCCCCTCTTAACGCAAAATTACCTGATTTTGCTATCTTTATGTGGCAAAATCAAGAAAAATTGCAAAAAAATGCAAAAATATTTGTGTATGTCAAAAAAAAGTAGTACTTTTGCAAGCTTTTTCGCCGCTCCGCTCTCACACACGCGTTATACACGCGGGAGAAATGACAAAAATGAGCCGAATTTGACAACAGAAATCAATTAACATAATTATTAACAACCAAAACAAGTTACAATGCCTACAATTCAACAATTAGTTAGAAAAGGAAGAGCAGAACTTATCGACCAGAGCAAGAGCCCTGCATTGGACGAATGCCCTCAACGTCGTGGTGTATGTGTACGTGTTTACACGACAACTCCTAAAAAGCCTAATTCCGCTATGCGTAAAGTGGCTCGTGTTCGTCTGACGAACCAGAAGGAGGTTAACGCCTACATCCCGGGCGAGGGTCACAACCTGCAGGAGCACTCGATTGTTATGGTACGTGGCGGTCGTGTTAAAGACCTCCCCGGTGTACGTTACCACATCGTTCGTGGTACACTCGATACCGCCGGCGTGGCTAACCGCCTGCAACGTCGTAGCAAATATGGTGCTAAGCGCCCGAAAGCTAAAAAGAAGTAAGCTAATTCCTAACAACTAACAAGAGTAGGTCCCAGTGGGACGAACAAATGGGTTGATCGGTTGAGTAAGGAGGACGCGTCCTCCCGAAGCGATAGACAACCAAAAAACAAGTAAAAACAATGAGAAAAGCAAAACCAAAGAAACATGTGATCCTGCCGGATCCGGTCTACGGAGAGGTTATGGTGGCTAAATTCGTGAACCACCTCATGCTCGACGGTAAGAAGAATACCGCTTATGGCGTCTTCTATACCGCACTCGACCTCGTTGGCAAGAAGAACAAAGAGGAGGGTAAAACCGCTCTCGACGTCTGGAAACAGGCTCTGGACAACATCACTCCGCTGGTAGAAGTTAAATCTCGTCGTATCGGTGGTGCTACTTTCCAAGTTCCTACCGAAATTCGCGCTGACCGCAAGGAAAGTATCGCGATGAAGAACATGATTAACTTCGCTCGTAAACGCGGTGGTCACTCCATGGCAGAGAAACTCGCTGCTGAAATCATGGATGCAATTAACAGCCAAGGTGGTGCCTTCAAACGTAAAGAAGATATGCACCGTATGGCTGAAGCGAACCGTGCTTTCGCACACTTCAGGTTCTAATTTAACAAGGTAATTAGTCAATTTAAAGTAACAAGAAACTGAAATGGCAAAACACGATTTGAAATTAAATAGGAATATCGGTATCATGGCACACATCGATGCCGGTAAAACTACTACTTCAGAGCGTATTCTGTACTACACAGGTCTGACTCACAAAATCGGTGAGGTTCACGACGGTGCTGCTACAATGGACTGGATGGAGCAGGAGCAAGAGCGTGGTATCACTATCACCTCCGCAGCTACTACTACCTTCTGGCCCTATAATGGTCAGAAGTACAAGATCAATCTTATCGACACCCCGGGGCACGTGGACTTCACCGTTGAGGTTGAACGCTCGCTCCGTATTTTGGATGGTGCTGTTATGGCTCTTTGCGCTGTAGGCGGCGTACAACCTCAGTCCGAAACCGTTTGGCGTCAGGCTGATAAATACAACGTACCCCGTCTCTGCTATGTAAACAAAATGGACCGTAGCGGTGCTAACTTCTTTGATGTTGTACGTCAAATCCACGAAGTCCTTGGTGCTACTCCTTGCCCTATCCAAATTCCGGTGGGCGTAGAAGAGACCTTCAAGGGGGTTGTGGATCTTGTTAAAATGAAGGCTATCCTCTGGCATGACGAAACCATGGGGGCTGAGTATGAAGTGGCTGAGATTCCCGCTGACCTCCTTAACGAGGCACAGGAATGGCGCGACAAAATGCTCGAGACCGTCGCTGAGTTTGATGATGCCCTGATGGAGAAGTACTTCTCTGACCCGGACACTATAACCGAGGATGAAATTCGTGCTGCTATCCGCAAGGGTACCATCTCCATGAAGATTTTCCCCGTTATATGTGGCTCAAGTTTCAAGAACAAAGGTGTACAAACGATGCTCGACGCCGTTTGCGCGTATCTGCCCTCTCCTATGGATACTCCTGAGATTAAGGGTACAGACCCCCGCAACGACCAAGAGATTGTACGTCACCCCGAGGACGACGAACCGCTTTGCGCACTCGCATTTAAGATTGCTACCGACCCGTATGTAGGTCGCCTCTGCTACTTCAGAGTTTACTCCGGTAAACTGGACGCAGGTACCTATGTATATAATACGCGCTCGGGCAAGCGCGAGCGCATAAGCCGTATTTTCCAAATGCACTCCAACCACCAGAACCCCGTGGACTTTATCGCGGCTGGTGATATCGGTGCCGGCGTAGGTTTTAAGGATATTCGTACCGGCGATACCCTCTGCTCGGAGGAACATCCTATCACGCTTGAGTCTATTGAGTTTCCCGCTCCCGTTATCGGTATCAGCGTTGAACCCAAGTCGCAAGCAGACCTTGACAAACTCGGCGTCGGACTGGCTAAACTCGCAGAGGAAGACCCCACCTTCACCGTTAAGACCGATGAACAAACAGGTCAAACCGTTATCAGCGGTATGGGTGAGCTCCACTTGGAGATCATTATCGACCGTCTGAAACGCGAGTTCCATGTTGAGTGCAACCAAGGTCGTCCTCAAGTAGCGTACCGCGAAGCTATCAGCGCTCCTGTTGAACTTCGCGAAACCTACAAGAAACAAACCGGTGGCCGCGGTAAGTTCGCAGACATGATTGTACGCGTTGAACCCGCTGATCCCGAATTTGAAGGCGCGCTCGAATTTGTCAATGAGGTGAAGGGCGGTAATATTCCTAAGGAGTATATCCCCTCTATCCAAAAGGGCTTCGAGACCGCGATGAAATCCGGTGTATTGGCTGGATATCCGCTTGACAAACTCAAGGTAACAGTGCTTGACGGTAGCTTCCACCCCGTGGACTCCGACCAGCTATCCTTCGAGATCTGCGCACAAATGGCGTTCAAGAACGCTTGCCAAAAAGCACATCCCGTACTCATGGAGCCCCTTATGAAACTTGAGGTGGTAACTCCCGAAGAGTATATGGGTGATGTTATCGGCGACCTTAACAAACGCCGTGGCCAAGTAGAAGGTATGGACACAGACCGTAACGGCGCCCGTATCGTCAAAGCCAAGGTACCCTTGTCTGAGATGTTCGGCTACGTGACCGCACTGCGTACCATTACCTCCGGTCGTGCCACAAGCAGCATGGAGTTCTCACACTACGAAGCAGTATCCTCAGCACTCGCTAAGACCGTACTTAAAGAAGTAGGCGGAAGAGAAGACCTTGTATAATTAACGCGCACGTACGCGTAAGGACCTGAGCAAATGACTCTTTAGGTCCTACGCGACGGCGAGAGTATTTAACAATTAGTAAAAAACAAAACAATGAGTCAAAAAATTCGTATTAAACTGAAATCATTCGACCATAACTTGGTGGATAAATCAGCGGAAAAAATCGTGAAAGCCGTCAAGGCTACCGGTGCTGTCGTTAGTGGTCCTATTCCACTGCCCACACATAAGAAAATCTTTACTGTTAACCGCTCTACTTTCGTTAACAAAAAGAGCCGTGAGCAATTCGAACTCGCTAACTACAAACGTCTCATCGACATCTATAACAGCAACGCTAAAACCGTTGAAGCTCTCATGAAACTGGAACTCGCTTCCGGCGTTGAGGTCGAGATTAAAGTATAGTACCCAAACGGGACATTTCCCACGGATAGCAGCGACACCCCGTGGGCGAGAATGTTCATTAACTAATAATTAACAACTTAAAATTCTACAGCAAAATGGCTGGTTTATTAGGTAAAAAAATCGGAATGACATCCGTTTTCGGTGCCGACGGTAAAAACATACCGTGCACTGTTATTGAAGCCGGACCTTGCGTTGTAACACAACTCAAGACTGTGGAGAAAGATGGCTACAAAGCTGTTCAAGTTGGTTTCATGCCCAAGAGCGAGAAACACACTAACAAAGCTGAAGCCGGTCACTTCAAAGCCGCTGGTGTTCAACCCATGCGTCATCTGGCAGAGTTTGACTTCGATGAGGAACTCAAACTCGGCGATACACTCAATGTATCGATGTTTGAAGAAAACTCCTTCGTAGATGTAATCGGAGTTAGTAAAGGTAAAGGTTTCCAAGGCGTTGTTAAACGTCATGGTTTCGGCGGTGTAGGTCAATCTACACACGGTCAGGACGACCGTCTGCGCGCACCCGGTTCTGTTGGCGCTTGCGCTTATCCGAGTCGTATCTTCCCCGGCACACGCATGGCTGGCCACATGGGACAAGACCGCGTAACCGTACAAAACCTCGTAGTATTAAAGGTTATCCCCGAGTACAACCTTATCATGGTGAAAGGTTCTATTCCGGGTGCCAAGAACAGTATCGTAACGATTAACAAGTAAAAGACATGGAACTTAGTATTTTGAATCAAGCCGGTCAAGCTACCGGAAAGAAGATCGTCCTCAATGACGCCATCTTCGGTATCGAGCCTAACGACCATGCTATCTACTTGGACGTTAAGCAATTCTTGGCTAACAACCGCCAAGGTACAGCTAAAGCTAAACAACGTAGCGAAAACGCTCACTCTACCCGCAAACTCGGTCGCCAAAAAGGTGGCGGCGGCGCTCGCCCGGGTGACTTCAAGAGCCCTGTTCGCGTCGGTGGTGGTACCATCTTTGGACCCGTACCCCGTGACTACAGCTTTAAGCTTAATAAGAAAGTTAAACAACTCGCTCGCCGCTCTGCTCTTGCAACACGCGCTCAAGCTAACCAAATCATCGTTCTCGATGCCCTGAACTTCGACGCTCCCAAGACCAAAGCAATGGTAGAGGTTCTCAATAACCTCAAAGTAGCCGGACAAAAAGTGCTCTTCGTCCTCAATGAAGGTAATGAGAATGTACTCAAATCCGCTGCCAACATCCGGAGAACCAATGTTACTACCGCCGCTGAGTTGAATACTTACGCAATCATGAATGCCAACGCTGTCGTGCTCGTTGAGGACGCTGTGAAGACGATTGAAAACATTTTAGCATAAGGAGGCAAGATTATGGCAATTATTATCAAACCTATCGTCACTGAAAAGATGACCGCCGCCGGCGAAAAACTCAATCGCTATGGTTTTCGCGTAGAACGTACTGCCAATAAAGTCGAAATCAAGAAGGCAGTAGAAGAAATGTACAATGTGCAAGTAGTGGACGTTAACACCCTTATCGTTGCCCCGAAACTCAAACAGCGCTGGACCCGTTCAGGACTGCTTCGCGGCAAACAACAGGGCTACAAGAAAGCTATTGTGACATTGAAAGAAGGTGAAACAATTGATTTTTATAGCAATATCTAAAAATGGCTGTACGTAAATTAAAACCCACTACACCGGGTCAGAGACACAAAATTATCGGCGCGTTCGAAGAAATTACAGCAAGCGCACCGGAGAAGACTCTTGTAGTCGGCAAACGTAAAACGGGTGGTCGTAACCATGTCGGTAAAATGACCATGCGCTATATCGGTGGCGGACACAAGCAGAAGTATCGTATCATTGACTTTAAGCGCAACAAAGATGGTGTACCCGCTCTCGTGAAGACCATTGAGTATGATCCGAACCGCTCGGCTCGTATCGCTCTACTCTTCTACGCTGACGGTGAAAAGCGCTATATCATTGCTCCTAACGGATTGCAAGTAGGTCAACAAGTTATCTCAGGTGATAATGTCGCACCTGAAGTTGGAAACGCTCTTCCTATGGGTAATATGCCTCTCGGTACTATCATCCACAACATCGAGCTCAAACCCGGACACGGCGCACAAATGGCACGTTCCGCCGGTGCTTTTGCACAACTCGTTGGTAAAGAAGAGAAATATGCACTGATTAAATTACCTTCTGGTGAACTCCGTAAAGTTCTCGCTGCTTGCAAAGCAACTGTTGGTGAGGTTGGTAACTCCGACCACGCACTCGAGAAATTCGGTAAAGCCGGTAAGAACCGCTGGTTAGGACGCCGTCCACACAACAGAGGTGTCGTTATGAACCCTGTTGATCACCCGATGGGTGGTGGTGAAGGTCGCCAATCCGGTGGACATCCGAGAAGCCGCAAGGGATTACTGGCTAAGGGTTACAAGACTCGTCATCCGAAGAACCAAAGCAATCAGTACATTATTGAAAGACGTAAAAAATAACCTATAAAAACAAGAGAAATTATGAGTCGTTCACTGAAAAAAGGTCCATTTATCGACCGAAAACTCGAAGACAAAATTCTCGCGATGAATGAGGCTAACAAGAAAGACGTTGTTAAGACCTGGTCTCGCGCCAGTATGATCTCTCCTGATTTTGTAGGTCATACGATTGCCGTTCACAACGGAAATAAGTTTATCCCTGTTTATGTTACTGAAAATATGGTTGGACACAAACTCGGTGAGTTCGCGCCTACACGTATCTTCCGTGGACACGCAGGTAATAAGTAATCCACTAATCATTCACAACAATTTAAAATTTTTTAGACATGGGAGCTAGAAAACATAATTCTGCTGAGGCAATGAAAGAGGCTCGTAAGACCCAATATTTTGCCAAGCTCAACAACGTTCCTACTTCTCCGCGAAAAATGCGCCTTGTTGCTGACATGATTCGTGGCTTGGAAGTAAACCGCGCACTCGGTGCTTTGCATTTCTCTACGAAAGAGGCATCACGCGCACTCGAGAAAGTACTCAAATCCGCTATCGCTAACTGGGAAGTGAAAACCGGTAAAAAAGCTGATTCTGAGACTCTGTATGTAAGTCAAGTAATGGTGGACGGGGGAATGTCCCTCAAGCGTCTTCAGACCGCTCCTCAAGGTCGCGGCTATCGTATCCGCAAACGCTTCAACCACATTACAATCTTTGTAGATACCAAAACTAATAAAGCTGAGTAAGACTATGGGACAGAAAATTAATCCGATTAGTAACCGTCTGGGTATCGTACGCGGATGGGATAGCAACTGGTTCGGTGGCAAAAAGTATGGTGACACTATCCTCGAGGATAGCAAAATCCGTAACTACCTGAACGCTCGTCTTGCTGAGGCTAATATTAGCCGTATCGTTATCGAAAGAACTCTTAAATTGGTAACTGTAACTGTCTGCACTGCTCGCCCCGGTTATATCATCGGTAAGGACGGACAAGAAGTTGACAAATTGAAAGAGGAGTTGAAGAAAATCACCAAACAAGACGTTCAAATCAATGTCTTTGAGGTTAAACGCCCGGAACTTGACGCTACCATCGTAGCGCAGAAGGTGGCTAAACAGCTCGAAGGTAAAATCGCTTACCGCCGGGCTATCAAAATGGCTATCGCTTCTACCATGCGCATGGGAGCTGAAGGTATCAAAATCCAAATCTCCGGTCGTTTGAACGGCGCCGAAATCGCACGCTCTGAAATGTATAAAGAGGGACGTACTCCTCTACATACGCTCCGTGCCGATATCGACTACTGCCAAGTAGGTGCCCTCACCAAAGTAGGTATCCTTGGCGTTAAAGTATGGATCTGCCGTGGCGAAGTTTATGGCAAGAAAGACCTTGCTCCTAACTTCACTCAAAAACAAGAGGCCGGACGTCCTGCCGGTGCTGAACGACGTGGTCGTGATGACCGTCGTGGTGGCCGACGCAACGACAGAAGAGGTGATGCTCGTCGAAACAATAAACAATAATGTTTAACCGATTTGTAGATTACAGTTATGTTACAACCTAAGAAAACTAAATTCCGCCGCTCGCAGAAAGGGCGCATTAAAGGCGTAGCGCAGCGCGGTAACGAACTCGCTTTTGGTTCGTTCGGTATCAAGTCGCTTGGTACTATCTGGTTGACAGGTCGTCAAATCGAAGCAGCTCGTGTCGCCGTTACTCGTTATATGCAACGTCAAGGTCAAGTATGGATCCGAGTATTCCCGGATAAACCTATTACCAAGAAACCTCTCGATGTTCGTATGGGTAAAGGTAAAGGTGCTCCCGAAGGATTCGTTGTTCCCTTGGAGCCCGGACGTATCATCTTCGAAGTCGATGGAGTACCCATGGAGGTAGCTAAAGAGGCTTTGAGACTCGCTGCTCAAAAATTACCGATCACAACCAAATTTGTCGTAAGACGCGATTACGACGCAACCCAACTTGTATAAATTAAGGATTATGAAACAAAGTGAAGTAAAAGAATTAACCATCGCTGAGCTTCAAGAGCGCTTGGAGGCTGAAAAAGCTGAACTCAACCGCATGAAACTCAACCACAGTATTTCTCCGCTCGACAATCCGTTGCAAATCAAGGCTGCGCGTAAGAACATCGCTCGTCTCGCAACCGAATTGCGTAAAAGAGAATTAACCAAGTAAAATCGAACGAAAATGGAAAGAAATCTTAGAAAAGAGCGTCAGGGTATTGTCGTTTCCGACAAGATGGACAAGACTATCGTCGTTGCCGTTAAGTGGAAAGAGAAACACCCTATTTATGGCAAATTTGTCAATAAAACTCGTAAGTTCCATGCTCACGATGAACAAAATGATGCGCACATTGGAGACATCGTTCGCATCATGGAAACTCGTCCCTTGAGCAAAACTGTTCGTTGGAGATTAACTCAAATTGTAGAAAGGGCTAAGTAATGATACAACAAGAATCAAGACTCGTAGTAGCCGATAACTCAGGAGCTAAAGAAGCTCTCGTTATCCGTGTTCTCGGTGGTACCAAGAAACGCTATGCCTCGCTCGGTGACACCGTCGTTGTGGCTGTGAAAGGCGTTATCCCCTCCTCCGACATCAAAGATGGCACGGTTAGCCGCGCTATCGTGGTTCGCGTTAAGAAAGAAGTACGACGCGCTGACGGTAGTTACATCCGGTTTGATGACAACGCTTGCGTCCTCATCTCCAACCAGGGTGACCTCCGCGGTACACGTATCTTCGGCCCCGTTGCTCGTGAACTCCGTCAAACGAACATGAAAATTATTTCTTTGGCACCTGAAGTGCTTTAATCACTAAATCTGAAAAGTAATGGCTAAATTACACATCAAAAAGGGTGATATCGTTTACGTAAACGCAGGTGCTTCTAAGGGTAAAACCGGCCGCGTGCTGGAAGTGCTCGTAGATAAACAACGTGCTATCGTAGAGGGTGTCAACATGGTTAGCAAGGCTACCAAACCCAACGCTAAAAACCCGCAAGGGGGTATTGTTAAACAGGAAGCTCCTATCCATATCTCTAACCTCAACCCCGTAGAAGACGGCAAACCCGTTCGCGTCGGCAGAGTAGAGAAGGATGGCAAGCTTGTCCGTGTAAGTAAAAAAACCGGTAAAGAACTTTAAGCATGAATACAGCATCATTGAAACAAGATTACCAGGAGCGCATCGTTCCTATCTTGATGAAAGAGTTTGGATACACCACTGTTATGCAGTGCCCCAAACTCATCAAAATCGTCCTCAACCAAGGCCTCGGTGAAGCTGTTGCCGATAAGAAAATCATCGATGTTGCTCAACAAGAGATGACACTTATCGCCGGCCAAAAAGCTGTCGCTACCGTTTCCAAGAAAGATATTGCTAACTTCAAGGTTCGTAAAAAAATGCCGATCGGCGTTCGTGTAACCCTCCGCGGCGAGCGTATGTACGAGTTCTTGGAGCGTCTCGTTCGCGTGGCTCTGCCCCGTATCCGCGACTTCCGTGGTATCGAGAACAAAATGGACGGCCGTGGTAACTATACCCTCGGTATCCAAGAGCAAATCATCTTCCCTGAGATTAACATTGACAACATCACCAAATTGCTCGGTATGAACATCACCTTCGTTACCACCGCTCAGACGGATAAAGAAGGATTTGCTCTCCTCCGCGAGTTTGGGCTGCCGTTCAAGAAGTAACCTTTTAAACAAAACGACATCATGGCAAAAGAATGTATGAAAGCCCGCGAGGTAAAACGCGCTAAACTCTGCGCTAAATACGCAGAGAAACGTGCTCAACTCCTCAAGGATGGAGACTATGAAGGACTCCAAGCTCTGCCTAAGAACGCTTCTCCGGTTCGCTTGCACAATCGCTGCAGCATCACCGGCCGTCCTAAAGGTTATATGCGTATATTCGGCTTGAGCCGTATTCAGTTCCGCGAGATGGCTTCTAAAGGCCTTATCCCGGGAGTGAAGAAAGCAAGCTGGTAAAATAAATTCTATTATTAAATATTGTCTCCATAGTGGAGATTAATTTAAAAACTATTAAACAATGACAGATCCTATTGCAGATTATCTCACTCGGTTGAGAAATGCTATCAAAGCCGGCCATCAGGTTGTTGAAATCCCGGCTTCGAATCTGAAAAAGGAGATCACTCGCATCTTGTTCGAGAAGGGTTATATCCTCTCGTACAAGTTTGCCGAGGATGGCCCTCAAGGCACTATCAAAATCGCCTTGAAGTATGATCCGGCTACTAAGAGCAATGCCATCAAGAGTTTACAACGCGTATCTACCCCGGGTCTTCGTCAGTACGTCGGCTATCGCGAGATGCCGCGCGTCTTGAACGGACTCGGTATCGCCATCCTTTCTACTTCTAAAGGTGTTATGACCAATAAGGAAGCAGAAGCACAGAAACTCGGAGGCGAAGTATTATGTTACGTTTATTAATGGAGGAATGAGTTATGTCAAGAATTGGTAAATTACCCATCGCTATTCCTGCAGGCGTAACCGTAGCTGTTAGCCCGGAAAACATTGTGACCGTTAAAGGTCCTAAAGGCGAGCTTACACAGGCCGTTGACCCCATCATCTCTATCAATGTTGAGGATGGTCACATCCACGTTGCTCGTCCTAATGATGAGAAAGAGTCTCGTGCTAAACACGGTCTCTATCGCGCACTTCTTCATAACATGGTTTATGGCGTAAGTGAAGGCTATAAAGTAACTCTCGAACTCGTCGGTGTAGGTTACCGCGTTGAGATGGCTCAAGGACTACAAAACACCCTGAACTTCTCGCTCGGTTATACACACCCTATCTACCTGCAACTCCCCAAAGAGGTAAAGGTTGAGACGAAATCTGAGCGTAACCAAAACCCCCTCGTACTGCTCGAGTGCGCCGACAAGCAATTACTTGGACAAATCTGCGCCAAGATCCGCTCCTTCCGCAAACCCGAACCGTACAAAGGTAAAGGTATTCGCTTCCAAGGTGAAGTCGTTCGTCGTAAAGCCGGTAAATCTGCTGCTAAATAATAGAAAGGAATTAAGTTATGGATAAAATTGCAAGAAGAAACAAAATTAAAGCTTCTATCCGTACCAAAATATCCGGTACGGCTGAGCAACCCCGTCTGACCGTGTTCCGTTCTAACTGCCAGATTTATGCTCAAGTAATTGACGATACCAAGGGCGTTACGCTCGCCAGCGCTTCTTCCCTCGGTATTAAGGATAAAATGACTAAAACCGAGAAAGCCAAAAAGGTCGGTGCCCTCATCGCCGAAGCTGCTAAGAAAGCCGGCGTTGAAAAAGTAGTCTTCGACCGTAACGGCTACCTCTATCATGGTCGTGTACAAACATTAGCTGACGCTGCTCGTGAGGCAGGTCTTAAATTCTAAAACAAGGAGACTGTAGATTATGATTCGTGTTAAATCAACTCAAGACTTGGAGCTCAAGGAGCGCCTCGTTGCTGTCAACCGCGTTACTAAAGTAACGAAAGGTGGACGTACCATGACCTTTGCAGCCATCGTTGTTGTTGGTAATGAAGACGGTATCGTTGGTTACGGCCTCGGTAAAGCCGGTGAAGTACAAGCCGCTATCGCGAAAGGTACTGAGGCTGCCAAGAAGAACCTCATCAAGGTTCCCGTACTCAAAGGTACTATCCCCCACGAGCAATATGCTAAGTTCGGTGGTGCCCGCGTTTATCTCCAACCCGCTTCACAAGGTACCGGTGTTAAAGCCGGTGGTGCTATGCGTGCCGTTTTGGAGTCTGCCGGCGTAAAGGACATCTTGGCTAAAGCCAAAGGTTCATCCAACCCCCACAACCTCGTTAAAGCCACCGTACTCGCCCTCAGCGAACTGCGGGACGCTTATACCGTAGCACACAACCGCGGGGTTAATCTCGATGTAGTTTTTAACGGTTAAATTCATTCTGTATTATGGCTAAGATTAAAATTCAACAAGTTCGTTCCACTATCAAGTGCACGAAGAATCAAAAACTGACCATGCAGGCCCTGGGTCTTCACAAAATGAATCACATCGTTGAACACGAAGATACACCCGCTATCCGTGGCATGGTTGAGAACGTTAAACATTTAGTAAAAGTAATTGACTAATAGAAAGGTAACGCATTATGGAATTACATAATTTAACTCCCGCAGCCGGTTCTGTTAAAACAGCAAAGCGTGTCGGACGTGGTGCCGGTTCTGGTTTAGGTGGTACTTCTACTCGTGGTCATAAAGGCGCTCAATCCCGCTCCGGTTATTCCAAGAAAATCGGTTTCGAGGGTGGCCAAATGCCTATGCAACGCCGTCTGCCTAAGTTCGGTTTTAAGAATATCAATAGCGTCGAGTATAAAGGTATCAATATCAATATGCTCCAACAACTCGCTGACAACGCTAAAGTAACTGAGATCAATCCTCAGGTACTCCACGATGCCGGTATGGTGAAGAAAAACGCTTTGGTTAAAATCCTTGGCAACGGTACTCTTACCGCTAAACTGACAGTTAAAGCTCATGCTTTCTCCAAGAAAGCTGAAGAGGCTATCACTGCTGCCGGTGGTACTATCGAAAAAATCTAATAATTGTTAGTATGAAATTTTTTGAAACTGTTAAAAATATCTGGAAGATTGAAGATCTCCGCAACCGTCTGCTGACCACGCTTTTGTTCGTGCTCGTCTATCGGTTCGGTTCATTCATAGTTCTTCCGGGTATTGATCCTACTGCACTTTCCGCACTGCATAATCAGACGGCAGGTGGCTTGATGGCCCTCTTGGATATGTTCTCCGGAGGTGCCTTCTCTAACGCCTCCATCTTTGCGCTCGGTATCATGCCCTACATCTCCGCTTCTATCGTAGTGCAATTGCTCTCTATCGCAATTCCCTACTTCCAGAAGATGCAGAAAGAAGGCGAGTCCGGACGTCAAAAGATGAACCAAATCACACGCTATCTGACTATTGCCATCCTGCTTATACAAGGTCCGAGCTACCTCGTCAACCTCTCTGTACAGATGGCACAAGGCGGTCAAGCTCTTGCGATTGGATTCAACTGGTTCACTATCTCTTCTACTTTGCTTCTCGCAGCCGGCTCCATGTTCGTGCTTTGGCTTGGTGAGCGTATTACCGACCGCGGTGTAGGAAATGGTATTTCCTTCATCATCTTAATCGGTATCATCGCACGCCTCCCGGGGGCTATCGTGCAAGAGTTCTCCAGCCGTCTCAATGACGCCGGCGGTGGACTGATTGTATTCTTCTTAGAGATTATCATACTGCTCTTTGTCTTCGCATTTGCTATCATGCTCGTGCAAGGCACACGTAAAGTTCCTGTTCAATATGCTAAACGGGTGATTGGTAATAAACAATACGGTGGCGTCCGTCAGTATATTCCGCTGAAAGTGAATGCCGCTAACGTAATGCCTATCATCTTTGCACAAGCTATCATGTTTATTCCTCTGGCCGTTGCCGGCTTCAACACCGACGGTTCCGGTGCGTTCGTACGCATCTTCTCCAATATGGATGGCTTTGGATATAACGTGGTATTCGCAATCTTGATTATCATGTTCACATTCTTCTACACTGCGGTTATTATTAACCCCACTCAGATGGCTGAGAACCTGAAAATCAACAACGGCTTTATCCCCGGTGTAAAACCCGGTAAGAAGACCGCAGAGTATATTGATACAATTATGTCCCGTATCACCTGGCCGGGTTCTATCCTGCTCGCCATCATCGCCGTTCTGCCTGCTTTCGCGCGCCTGTTCGGCGTTAGCCAAGGCTTCGCACAATTCTTTGGCGGAACATCCTTGCTCATTATGGTTGGCGTGATCTTGGATACCCTCCAGCAGATTGAGTCTCACCTCTTAATGCGTCACTATGACGGTTTCTTTGATGGCTCTATGCGTATCAAAGGCCGTTCCGGCGCCATGGCGTACTAATCATGATCTACCTGAAGACAGATGAAGAAGTCGAACTGATGCGTCAGGCAAATAAAGTTCTGGGCATGGCTTATGGCGAAATGGCCAAAGCCATTGCTCCGGGCATTAGTACGGCTAAACTCAATGAGATTGGTGAGACCGTAATCCGCGATAACGGCGGTATTCCCTCCTGTCTCGGCTACGAGGGATACCCCGCCGCTTTCTGCACATCAGTCAATGAGCAGCTTGTCCACGGTATTCCCTCAAAAGACACTATCCTGAAGGATGGTGATATCATTACACTGGATGGTTGTGTCTTGCTCAATGGGTATCAAGCCGACTCGGCTTACACTTTCCCCGTCGGAGAGGTAAGCGGGGAGACGCTGAAACTGCTGCGCACGACCAAGGAGTGTCTCTACCTCGGTATCGAACAAGCCGTCACCGGACATCGCCTCGGCGATATCGGTTTTGCTATTCAACACCACGCCGAGACCAACGGATACCAAGTGGCTCGCGAATATGTCGGTCACGGTATAGGACGCGAAATGCACGAAGACCCCGAAGTATGCAACTATGGCAGAAGGGGAAACGGCATTGTCCTCAAATCCGGTATGACCCTCGCTATTGAGCCTATGGTCCTGATGGGGAGACGTAACCTTATCATTGAGGAAGATGGATGGACCGCTCGCTCCATGGACCGTAAACCCACGGCTCATTACGAACTATCGGTTTGCGTCCGGAACGGAAAAGCCGACATCCTTTCCACTTTCGACTATATTCAGGAAGTTTTAAAAGATAGATTTATTTGATTATGGCAAAACAAGATGCAATTGAAGTTGACGGAACCATAACGGAGGCTTTATCCAATGCTATGTTCCGCGTACAACTGGAAAACGGACATGTCATCATCGCGAACATCTCAGGTAAAATGCGTATGCACTACATCAAAATCCTGCCCGGTGACCGCGTGAAAGTGGAGATGAGCCCATATGATTTGACAAGAGGGCGCATATCCTTCCGCTACAAGTAAAAAATAAAAAACTCAAACTACAATGAAAGTTAGAGCATCTATTAAAAGGCGCAATGCAGACTGCAAAATTGTACGTCGCAAAGGCAAACTTTATGTTATCAACAAAAAAGAACCTAAAATGAAAATGCGTCAAGGATAACGCGTCATTTAGGCTTAACTTAAAAACAATTAAAATCCTTAAGTAATTAATTATGGCTATAAGAATTGTCGGTGTAGATTTGCCGCAAAACAAAATCGGCGAAGTCGGATTGACTTACATCTACGGAATAGGTCGTTCAAGCGCTAAGAAGATTCTCGCAGAAGCAGGCGTTGACCCAAGCATCAAGGTCGAGGATTGGACGGATGACCAAGCAGCTAAAATTCGTGAGATCATCGGTGCTAAGTATAAAGTAGAAGGTGATCTTCGTTCGGAAACACAACTCAACATCAAGCGTCTGATGGATATCGGTTGCTATCGCGGTGTACGTCACCGTCTCGGACTTCCCGTTCGCGGCCAATCCACCAAAAACAATGCTCGTACCCGTAAGGGTAAAAAGAAAACTGTTGCTAATAAGAAGAAAGCAACGAAGTAATTCACCCACTAAAATCATTTTATTATGGCAAAGAAAACAGTTGCAGCTAAAAAGCGTGTCGTAAAGATTGACGGCGTGGGTCAACTCCATGTTATGTCTTCTTTCAATAATGTAATCGTGACGTTCGCTAACGCAGACGGTCAAGCTATTTCTTGGTCTTCCGCCGGTAAGATGGGCTTCCGTGGTTCTAAAAAGAACACTCCCTATGCCGCTCAAATGGCAGCAGAAGATGCCGGTAAGGTCGCTTTTGACCTCGGTTTGCGTAAGGTTAAAGCATACGTTAAAGGTCCCGGTCAAGGTCGTGAGTCCGCTATCCGTGCTTGCGTCGCCGCAGGAATTGAAGTAACCGAAATCGTTGATGTTACTCCTATGCCCCATAACGGTTGCCGTCCTCCTAAACGTCGTAGAGTATAATCACATTATTAACTTTTAAAATTATCACACAACATGGCAAGATATATTGGTCCTAAGTCGCGTATCGCACGCCGCTTTGGTGAACCTATTTATGGCCCGGATAAAGCGCTCGACAGACGTAATTACGCTCCCGGACAACACGGTGTCAACCGTCGTAAGAAAAACTCTGAGTATGGTACTCAGCTCGCTGAAAAGCAGAAAGCTAAATATACCTATGGCGTTTTAGAGCGTCAGTTCCGTCTGCTCTTCGCTAAAGCTTCTCGCAAAAAAGGTATTACCGGTGAAATCCTGATTCAATTATTGGAATCCCGTCTGGATAACCTCGTTTATCGTTTGGGTATCGCGCCTACACGCGCAGCTGCTCGTCAGCTCGTTAGCCACCGCCACATCACCGTGGATGGCAAAGTAGTCAATATCCCCTCTTATGAGGTTAAACCCGGCCAAGTAGTAGCAGTTCGCGAGAAATCCAAATCACTGGAAGTTATTGCTGCTTCCTTAGAAGGATTCAACCATACTAAATATCCCTGGCTCGAGTGGGACCAAGCATCCCTCTCCGGCAAGTATCTCAATGTCCCCGCTCGTGAAGAAATACCCGAGAACATTAAGGAACAACTCATCGTTGAATTATACTCTAAATAATCTATGGCAATTTTAAATTTCGTTAAACCTGACAAGGTCATTATGGTGGAGTCGAACGCGACGAAAGGCACTTTTGAGTTTCGTCCGCTCGAACCCGGTTATGGAATTACAATTGGTAACGCGCTTCGCCGCGTATTACTCAACTCCCTCGAAGGCTATGCTATCCATAAGCTCAAGATTTCGGGCGTTGCTCACCAATTTGGTACCATTCCGGGCGTCATCACAGACGTTACCAACATCATTTTGAACCTGAAACAGGTACGATTGATCCGCAAAGAAGGTCTCGACGCTGAGTCCGAGGTCGCTAAGCTCCATGTGTCGGGCAAAACCGAACTGCGAGCCGGCGAACTGGATTCCGTTCTCGGTATCTTTGAGGTCCTCAATCCGGATTTGCTCATCGCCGAAATGGACGAATCAGCAGATTTCGACTTGGAGATCGCAATCAATAAAGGTCGCGGATATGTGCCCGGAGAAGAGAGCCACCATGCTAATGATGCCATCGGCACCCTTAACATCGATGCTATCTATACTCCTGTTCGTAATGTACGCTTCTCTGTCGACTCTTATCGTGTGGAGCAACGTACAGACTACGAGAAACTCACCCTCGAAATTGAAACCGACGGCTCTATCGCGCCGAAGGATGCCTTGACCGAGGCCGCTAAAATCCTTATTTACCACTTCATGTTGTTCTCCGATGAGCGTATTGTTCTCGAGGAAGAGACCCAACATAATACCACCTCTGTGGACGAGGAAATACTGCATATGCACCAGCTGCTTAACCAGAAACTGGTGGATATGGACCTCTCCGTCCGTGCGCTTAACTGCTTGAAAGCCGCTGAGGTGCAGACACTCGGCGAACTGGTTCGTTACCACCGCCAAGACTTGCTCAAGTTCCGTAACTTCGGTAAAAAATCACTCACCGAGCTTGACGAACTCCTCGAGCGCAATGGTCTCTCCTTCGGTATGGACATCACACGCTACCGCTTAAATGAACAACTTTAACATTAAAAGACAATGAGACATAATAAGAAATTTAATCACTTGAGCCGCAAAGCTGCACACCGCTCTGCCATGCTCTCTAACATGGCATGCTCGCTCATTATGCACAAACGTGTAGCTACCACATTGGCTAAAGCTAAAGCCCTCCGCATTTATGTAGAGCCTATTTTGACCCGCGCTAAAGAAGATACAACCGCTAACCGTCGTATCGTTTTCGCTGAGTTGCGCCAAAAGGAAGTAGTAACCGAATTGTTCCAAAACGTAGCCGAGAAGATTGCTAATCGTCCCGGTGGCTACTGCCGCATCCTGCGCACGGGATTCCGTCTCGGTGACGCCGCTGAAATGGCGCTCATCGAGCTCGTGGACTACAACGAGAACATGCTTAAGGACAGCAAGAAAGCTGCTAAAAAGACTACTCGTCGTGCCGGCGCCAAGAAGGCCGCTAAAGCTGAAGAGGCTCCCGTAGCCGAAGCTCCTGCTGCCGAGGCTCCCGCCGCTAACGAATAATTACCGGCGAAATATGACAATGAATAGTTTAACTAACGCCAAAGCCGGAGACTTCGTAGAGGTCTCCGGCATGGTTCATAACGTCCGGGTAACCAAGTGGGGTGGGTTCCTCATTCTCCGTAAATCCCGCGGACTGCTGCAATGTGTCGTCTCCGACCCTGCTCTCTTGGAGGGTATCAGCCGCGAGTGCGCTGTGACCGTTACCGGTACCGTGCAAGACGCTAAGATTAAGGATAAAGCCGTCTTCTACAATACCATTGAGATTGCCGTTCAGACTATCACTATTCTCTCCCGTCCTTCAACGACTGAGGTCGTGGATATGAATGCCCTTAAGTTTGGTGACGAGGAGACGCTGCTGCGTTTCAAATTCGATAACCGCCAGGTTACGCTCCGTAACCCGCGTGATATGGCTATCCTCAAGGTCCAATCCACCATCGCTAAGGCGTTTGCAGATTATTTGGTGGACCATGATTTCACCCAAATCTTCACCCCGAAGATTGTTTCTGAGGGCGCAGAAGGCGGCGCTAATGTGTTCCGGATGGACTATTTCGGCAAACAGGTTTATCTCGCGCAGTCACCCCAATTCTATAAACAGATAGGTGTAGGCGTCTATGAGCGCGTCTTTGAGATTGCTCCTGCCTACCGTGCCGAGAAACATAACACCTCCCGACACCTCAATGAGTATATCTCCCTGGATGTGGAGATGGGCTTTATCAAAGGTCAAGAGGATGTCATGGCGCTCGAAGCAGACCTGCTGCGTTATATCATCACTACCATCGGCACCAAATGTGCGCACGAGTTGGAGCTCTTGGGTGCCACCCTGCCTAAGTTGGAGGCTTCTATCCCGACATGGAAACTCTCAGAGGTGCACGAGATACTCTTTAATGAACATCTCACGGAGGACCACCGCGGCGAGGACGACTTGGCGCCTGAAGAGGAGCGCGCCATATGCAAGTACGCCTTGGAGAAATACGGTTCGGACTTCGTCTTCGTGACCCATTTCCCCTCTCAGCACCGCGCGTTCTATGCGATGGACGACCCCACGGACCCGACCCTGACACTCAGTTTCGACTTGTTGATGAAGGGCTTGGAGATTACTTCCGGCGGTCAGCGTATGCACGATGAAGCCGATTATCGCCGTAAGATGGAAGCTCGTGGCATGAACCCCGACAACTTCCGTTTCTACCTCGATACCTTCCGCAACGGTATGCCGCCTCATGGAGGCTTTGCCATTGGCCTGGAGCGCATCACGGCTTGTTTCCTGGATATAGCCAATGTCAAGGAATGTTCGATGTTCCCGCGTGACATCAACCGCGTTGCACCGTAACATTCTTCACTAAAAAAGCACCCGGCGAGGGTGCTTTTTTTTGTACGCTATCTTTTGGACGCGTCGTAGGTTTCAATGGTTTTGGTCTGAATGACGATAGAGGTGTCATTGCGCTGGATGTACTTGCTTTCGGTCGTCATCGTCCGCGTGACATTGCAAGCCGTAAAGGCGATCGTGGTCACAATAACCATAGTTCCTGCTATTAAAACTTTCTTCATAATACTTTTCATTACGCGTTGTCGTACTCGTTCGCGCAGACTACCCACAGGTACTTGCGGAAGGTCTTTTTGCCGGAGGCTTTCCACGCAGCCTTATCCGCAGGCAGGGTCTCGGCGTTGTGCATACGGGCGTTGACCAAGCGGGCAATGGCACCGAAACGGGTCATAGCGGCTTGCTGCCCGGCGGTTGCTTTGGACGGATCGTACTCCTTCTCGTAGATAGAGGTGTAGTTCGTTTTGACACCGTATTGGTTGATTTGTGACTTACCGTGATACACGGTGCGATGAGCCTTGGCGAGTTTGCCATGAACGGCCTTGATAGGATCTAAATACTCTAATTTTGCCATACTAATTTAACTTCGTGTTTGTGACTTCGTGTTGGTGACTTCGGGTTTTACGCGAGTTTGGCGTACTCCATAGCAATCATGTAGTTCCGGAGGTAGGCGTAGCGTGTTTGTTTTTGGAAATCCGATTGGTATTGTTCAATCTGCTCTTGGGAAAGCGCAGCAACGGCTTGTATAGCCTGCTTGAATTTGTTTTGCCGTGCTAATTCGGCTTCGGTAAAGGGTTTGGTGCGAGGATTGCAAATGCGTCCAGTACAAAGCGTTTTTCTGCGTTTTTGGAAATACGTGTCCGAGTGTGAGCAGATTTTGCCCCTGTAGTAATGCACCATGTCAATAGGTTTGTAACGTGCCATAAAAGTTAAGGTTTAGGTTGTTAATAAATTCGTTTAGCTTTGTCGTTTGTCTCGACGAGAGGTCGACGAGAGGTCGTGCTATATAGCATGCTTTACCGGTAGTACTTTCGAAAGACGATGCAAAGATAATTCAAAAGTGTAGAATGTGTATCAAAAATCTTTAAATTTTTCCAAAAAATCGTCTTTCCCTCTTTTTTTTGCTTCTCGATAGAACCAAGTGAGGATGTCACACAGTCTTTTGGGTGTGATGCGATGTTTCTGCGCGACCAGTTCTTTAGCGTTGTGTGGTGAAAGTCCTTTATCTCGAGCGAGAAAATAGTCATCGACGACGGCTTGGTTTCGGAGTTCGATTTGGTGTCTTGCCTCGGACATCCGAGACTCATTGGGGTTCCGCACCAAGTACGGTACGTCATAAAGGGGATAACTCATTGGCGCACCTCCATGTTAAAGTCCCGTGCATCGTCGAGGGTGTAGGTTCCCCATGTTCCGTTATATTTGGCGGTGACATATTGTATGCCGTCCTGTAAGGGATGTCCGTTCCAGTTGAACGGCTCTCGATTTTTTGCTTGAAAGTCCTTAATGAAGAAATAAGGATTTCGGTCATGCCAAGGCCCGTTTTGTCTCAACCATGCAATGATAGCGCGTCTTTTTTGTGGAGGGCATAAGTTGTCGTTTTCCCACAAAGCTTTGGTTGCCGCGTATCGATTGTTGTATTGTTCGTTGGGCTGTATAGTGGTCCAATAGGTTTCAAAGTCAGTTGGATAGTCCATATAAAAAGAATTAAAAATTGTTTTAGTCCGTCCGTCCGTTTTAGTCCAGTCCGTTTCAGTCCTGTTTGTCCATGGGGGGATTATTAGGGGGACTTAGAACAGGACTAAAACCGACGGGCTTTTTCTTTAATAATTTTCTTTTTTGGTTCTTTTTTCTTTTATGAGCTTTCTTTTTCTCTCGTCGGAAGCGGCTTGCTACGACTGCAAAGCAAAGTTTTGCAAAAGTAGCCGCGCTTCCTCCTCTCCCCACAGATTAAAAATCTGCGGGGGCCCCATTACTCATGAACGCTAATCTGAAACCGTGTTTGATGGATTCGGAGTCGGGGTGTGCGTGGGCTAATTTCTCGGCAGTGCGTTTGAGGTCTGCGCGCATGTCCTTGAGTTGTGCGCTCATCTGCTCTTGGAGAGCGAGTTGCTGCATGTAAATGCCGTGATTGGGGTCGGAGGTGATGGCAGGATTGGTGTTCTTCTCCCAGGTGAAGGATTTAGGGCGGCTGACGACAATCTTGATGCCGTTGTACTCAATGGCGCCGGTGAAGGTCTTAGGCAGTCCTCTCTCGGCGATGAGTGCTTGCACGGCTTCTTCG
>ODAI011122667.1_pt1 | contig 54214 bp, 26 predicted proteins | sample 1539321 | NCBI WGS metagenome assembly ODAI01 (sample SAMN02144231, study PRJEB22623) | gut metagenome | biome: sheep rumen | host: Ovis aries | place: New Zealand | reverse complement strand
GGGTGATGCTCCGCGGGTCCATCCACCAGAGACGCTGATGTTTGCATCTTGGTTGAAGAGCATTTCGTTGTCGGGACTGATGTAGCTGAAGTTGACAGGACGATCCCAATCCATGTTCCAGTTAACAGGTTCGTCGCTGCCGTTTCCAGGCTTTCCATTTGTACCTTTTACATCGATTCCCCACATTGGATCTGTGAAATATCTCTCATCACCCACAATAGAGACGATGGGAATGGTAAATTGGTTGTCTGTCTGGATGTAACTGCGGGTGACGGGAACGCTAGGTAGGTATCCGTCCTGGAAGAGTCGGAACACATAGTTTGTGGTTCGTGTCACGGTAAACATGCCGTCTTTGCTTTGGCGGCTTGAGCCATTCGTTGTTGTGCTGGGGTCAATATATTGTTCCCAAACGATTTCATCGAAATAGAAATTGTTTTCTTGGGCGTCAATGTTCAGATTGAAAGCGATGGTCTGGGCGCCTGTAGAACCTGCCTGTTCCTCTGTGATAGTGCCCTCGTAGTCAATGGTTTTCCAATTGGTAGTAATGTTGTAATTGCCATCGAGTATTGACCAATGGATATAGTCGCCAGGTGTACGGTGTGATTGTGCTGAGATTAGGCTTGGCTTGTCGGCCTTAACCTTCATGCGGAAATGATATTTGTCACCGGCAATCCACACATGACCTGGGGTATATACGAAAAATTGAGAGTCCCAGTCGTTTGCAGGATTCTCGATGCTGTGAACGATAGCACCGCGTGAACCGTTGTAACCTACACCATCGGTGATGCGACCTATGTTGCCGTTTCCATCGCCATCGCGGCAGACAAAACACGTCGCGTCTTCTCCTTCGCCATCACTGTTTCTTACCCAGTTCTTCCAATATGGTTCCGTGGGGCCATCGTCTGGAGTTATAGTCTTTTCTGGAATGCTGCAATCGGTTGTGTACATCAGTGTAGCGCCCTTTGGAATATCTACTTTGACGGTGAGGGGACCATTGAGAATCTGGCTACCCTCACTGACCACAGGTGCTGGGAGTCGTTTGGAGGCAAAGACCGATGTGGCGTTAGTAGCACCTGGCGTTGCGTTGGCAGTCCAGTTCCATTCGTTACCACCGTCAGTGGTGCGTGCCCAGGCTGTGCGGCTTAAAGTTTCGGGATAGTCCACGCTAGTGATGAGTTGTCCGTTACGGTCGCTTAGAAAAACGGTGCCACCGTCGCAGTCGAGTTTGAAGGGAGCTTGGTCGCTCTTGATATCATCAGAGCCTAACCATAAGACGAAGAACCCTTTGGCGGGAATGGTACCGATGTCGTCAGGCAGTTTCCAACGTTTCATGTTGTTAGCATCATCACTCAGATACATGCCAGAAAGATTGACAACTTGCTCCGTCGGGTTGTAAAGTTCTATCCAGCTGTCGAAATTATAAGCTGGACTCATTACCGAGCCAGTGTTCGACGCCATCAACTCATTGATGACAAGGACAATGCTAAGAATACTTGACAACATGATGTGTTGGATTTGTTGTTCGTTTAGTTATGACTTTTTGAAGTAGCGACCAATGACGGGCAGGCTGCTGAGTGGTAAGTCATAATGAATGATATGAGCCACAAAGAGAGCCAACACGACCGTGTTCACGCCCATAGCCACCCATTTAGAAAGATGGTTGTTGCTCCATGTCATAATGACAAAGAATAAGGCAGCAATGGCCACATAGATACCAATGTCGCGCAAAGGATATTTGATGGGGTTCTTTTTTTGTCCAATGAAATAAGACAGAAGAGTTACAACGGTATATGCTGCCAATGCTGCCCATGCACATGCCACGTAGCCATATTTCGGGATGAAAATGAAGTTGATGGTAAAAAGCACTATGCATCCAGCACCTGAGAAGATGGCACCCCACCATGTTTGGTCAATGAGTTTATACCAATATGACAAATTGAAGGAGATGGCCATCAGCATTTCCGCTACCATCGATATAGGGACAATAATAAGCCCTTCGTGGTAATTCTCACCGACGAGACGCTTCAGAATGTGAATATATCCAGTCACAAACAGGAATGCGAGAAGCAACATAATGATGAGATACTTCATGGCTTGCGATTGCAGTTCTTTGTTTTTTCGGTCTTCCTCGTTCTTAAATACCATTGGCTCATAAGCATAACGGAAGGCTTGGTTGAGTACCACCATAATCATGGCAACTTTCAGGCATGCTCCATAGATACCTAATTGATGGCGTCCATTTTCGGTTTCAAGCACTCGAGGCAATAGGATTTGTCCTGCCACTTGATTCAAAATCCCCATGGCGCCTAGCACTAGCAAAGGCCAAGTGTAAGCAAGCATGGCACGGCATTTCTCTTTATCGAAACGCCATTTGAACCCCATGAGCTCCCTAATCATTAAAATGGAGATGGTTGAGGTGCAGAATAAGTTGATAGTGAAAGCGTATCCCACATTGACTTCCCAAGTAGGATTGATTTTGGGCATTAGCCAAAATGCTATCAGGTTCAAACTGATATTAAGAGTAATGAATATCAATTTAAGTGTAGCAAACTTGATGGGGCGATGTTGATAGCGCAAGTAAGCGAATGGAATAGCTTGTATTGCGTCTTGCGCAACCGTGATATACATTACGATGATATACCATTTATGGTCGGGATAGCCTAGCGCAGAGGCGATTGGATTGATAAATAACAAAACCAACGCTACAAAACTTAGGCAGACGGATCCCACCATAATAAGTGTAGTGCTATATATGGTAGTCTTATCGCCCTTTTCTTTGTTAATGAATCGGAAGAAAGTTGTTTCCATTCCGAAGGTCAGAATGATTAGCAGGATGGCTGTTTGTGAATAAAGGTCATTATAGACACCATAGTCAGCGCATTTCTTCAAGGTGTATGTATAGAGTGGTACCAACAGATAGTTCAGGAATCTTGGTACGATGCTACTCAATCCATAAATGACAGTGTCTTGTGCAAGTACTTTAAGATTTGCCATAGTTTTATTTAATTAAAGAAGAAATATGCGATTGCAATGGCAGCAATGATGCCAGCGAGGTCGGCCAGCAGACCGCAGGCAACGGCATGACGTGTTTTTTTGATAGCCACCGATCCGAAATAGACGGCAAGGATGTAGAACGTGGTGTCGGTGCTGCCTTGGAAGATACACGACAGGCGGCCCACGAACGAGTCGGCACCATATGTGGTCATAGTGTCCACCATCATGCCGCGTGCACCGCTACCAGATAGTGGTTTCATCAAAGCGGTAGGCAGAGCGCCGACAAAGTCGGTGTTGCCACCCACGGCAGCCACCGTCCATTCAATGCCATTGATGAGCATGTCCATCGCTCCACTGGCACGGAATACACCGATGCCCACAAGAATAGCAACCAAATAGGGGATAATGCGCACTGCAGTTGTAAATCCGTCTTTGGCTCCTTCCACAAAAGCCTCATAGACATTCACCTTTTTCCGCATGCCAGCGAGTATGAAAGTTACGATGATGGTCATCAGCATGATGTTGGCCACGCTAGTGCTCACAACATTCATCGTCTCTTTGTCCAGTTGGCTGAATCCCCAAATGATGGCAACAACCACTGCCAGCATTCCGCCTAGTGTGAAAAGCATGGTGCGGTTCAGCAGGTTGATGCGCTGGTAGAGCGAAGTGATAATGATGCCGGCAACAGTAGAGAAGAATGTTGCCAACAGAATTGGTACGAAGATGTCAGTGGGTTGTGCAGCGCCCAATTGTGCGCGATAAACCATGATACTTACAGGGATGAGCGTCAGTCCGCTGGTATTAAGCACCAGGAACATGATCATCGGATTTGTTGCCGTGTCTTTCTTCGGGTTCAGTTCCTGCAATTGCTCCATAGCTTTCAGTCCGAGAGGCGTTGCAGCATTGTCCAACCCCAGCATATTGGCGGCAATGTTCATGAAGATGCTACCTGTCACAGGATGTCCCTTTGGAATGTCGGGGAAGAGTTTAGTAAACACAGGGCTGAGCAGTCGTGAAAGCACATTGATGACACCTCCGCGTTCTCCAATTTTCATGATGCCGAGCCACAATGACAACACACCCGTCAGTCCGAGTGATATTTCGAAGGCAGTCTTTGACGTTTCAAACGTGGAGTTCATCATGGCGGGAAACACTTCCATGTCGCCCATGAATATGAGCCTTACCAAGGCGATGGCAAAGGCGATGATGAAAAAGGCAATCCAGATGTAGTTCAGTACCATATCGATTTCATTATATAAAGAAAAAAGCACCCCGTGGGAACGACCGTCCAAGAGGTGCTGTCATTGAGAGGTGGGCCATCTAGGGCTTGAACCTAGGACCTCCAGATTATGAGTCTGTTGCTCTAACCAACTGAGCTAAAAGCCCATTTCCGTTTGCAAAGATACAACAAATCGTTTGAGAAACCAAATATTTGCTGAATTTTTTTTCAGAGAGGGAATCTGAGTGAAGAAAAGGGGCGGCAAGCGTGTGCTTGTCGCCCCTTTGGGTTTTTAGGTTTTCCTAAAGCTTTGCAGCTTACTTGATCACCACTTTGCGAACCACAGTCTTACCGTCAGCGGTCTTCGACTTGATGATGTTCAAGCCCTTAGAGAGACCATTCATGCGACGTCCGTCTGCACTGAAGATGGTGTTCTCAACGGTCTTTGTAGAAGTGATTTCGCGGATACCGGTGTTCTCCTTACGAGGATCGTCTGGTCCGTAGTAGATGATGCGGAAGTTAGTTGCAGGAGCCCATGCGTTTGCTTTGCACAAGTCGCACTTCCAACCGAGCTTCAATACACCGCTCTCATCAACATAGGTCACCACAACGTTCTCATACCACTTGCCTTCAGGATCGGTATTGCCAGCAGCATCGTACCAGTCGACACCAAGACGGCTTGCGAATGCCTGACGATCGTTCGGGATGAAGTAGGCTGTGGGGTTGTCGGGATCGCTGGCTGCGTCAGTCATCTCGAACCAACCACCTGCGCCACCGTTGTTGTCCTTCATGATCTCTTGGTTGTTTGCACCAGCAGGAATCAGGTAAGGATTAGCGAGGAACACGGCGTCGTTGTTTGCATACAGCGTTGCGATGCTGTCAGCATAGAGCTCATAGAGAGCTGCAATCTGCTCGGGATCCTGAGTGTCGAATCCACGTGTGATGTTACTGGGGTTGTCGGTCAGACGAGCCAAACCTTGTGCACGAACCTCCCAAACACCTTCTGGCAGGTCAGTAACAGTCTGGTTGATGTCGAATGCAAACTCAGCATTGTTCCATCCTTCAGCAACACCCCAGTTCTGAGTGCCACCACCAACGAGGACATCCCATTTCTGGATGCTGGTATAGTTGCTATGCTCCCAACCAGTCCAGTCCTCTTGGAACTTCGGGTTCTTCAGAGCGAACTCTGTGTAGTCAGCGGGATATACACCAGGTATCGGGCGGAAGAGCTCACGCTTCACAGCCTTGATCTTCTCAATCTCAGCGGGAATGTCAGCGTCAGCAATAGTACCATCCTTCAACATACCTGCAACGAGGCTGATTTCGGTGCTTGCAGCGCTCTTAGCAGCGTCAGAAGCCTTGTCAGCACGATCGGCGAGGGTCTGCTCCAAGTCAGCCTTGGCGTCAGCCAGCGTCTTGTAAGTGTTGGCAGAGTTCTTAGCAGGACCGAAGGCAGCGTTGATAGCCTTGTAGGCATTCATCAACTGTACACCAGTCTCAGCACCGTCAGCAGCGCTGATGGCGTTATTCAGAGCCGTCAGGCTGTCAGCACTCATAGCTTCCTTAGCCAGTTCCTTAGCCAAGTTGATGGTCTCTGCCATCACAGGCTTCATCACTTCGGGATCGTTACCCTTGTAGATGAGGTGATAGGGAGCAAAGATGGTCCAGCCTTCAGAAAGGATGTTTTCAGCTTTCACACCCATGCGTACCACTTCGTTCTTTTCGCCGATGAAGTCGATGTAACTTGTGTACTTCTGTGCGAGGTCCTCAAGTGTACCCGTCTTGTCGTGGCCCTTGTAGCAGTTGAATACGTAAGAAGCAGAGTACACACCGTTAGGTGTATAAGCATCCTCACCATTCATCTGCAAGAAGTCGTATGGAGACTCCCAAGGATTCAAGTTGTTAGAGGTCTGGAACTTGCCACCGTTGTTACCAGTCTGCAAGCGCTCAGTGTCATAGAATGCACCGATAGCGTCCACTTCTTCCAAGGTGTAGATAGTGTTCATGACGTTGGCGATAGGCGATGTCAGGTTACCGGCATAGAGGAATGCGCAGCTCTTGTTGTCGCCTTCGTTTGCACCATTGTATTCAATCCACCTTGCATAAGCATTTGCCATGTTACCTGTGCGATAGAAGGCGCGTGTCTGCAGACGATAAGCACCGTCCTTAGGCAACTTCACCTCCTGAGAGATGTTGAAGTTAGCATTCCAGCACTCCAGCACATCGGGATAACCACCGAAGAAGCTGGGGTTAGCACCAGTGGATGTCCATCCGTCGAGGGCACCGTTTGCACTTTGGAAGTCAGGATTCTTCAAGAACTTCTCACCGAACTTGGCCTTATCGGTCAGGTCGTCGCCCACGTTCAGAGCGTTAGCAGCATGATAGTCAAGAGCCTCGTCGTAGAGTTTGTTCAGGCGATCGAGTTTCTTCTGCAGTTCAGCATTGTCCCAAGTTGCTTTCGATGGGTCGTCCATGAGCTCGTCAAGCTTTTCTGCGAGTTCATCGAGGAGTGCTCTGAAGGCGCTCTCATTCTCCCAACCATCAATCTCGAGATTGTACTGCTGGTCATACATACCGATGACATCGTTACCGTTTCCATAAACGGTTTGGTCGAGTTCCTTCCACAATTTGATGTTGGTGCGCAGGCCATCCAAAGCAGCAATAGCCTTGTCGGCGGCAGCGATACCAGCTTCAGGTGTACCAGCGTTGGCACCCTCGAAGATAGCGTTGCTGACAGCCTCTCTCTCAACAGCTGTGTGGATGGGCCACTGGCCTTCCTCATCAACGAACTCAGCCTCCCAGTCGGCACCTACGAGATCTGCAGCCAGACCCTTGTAGTTGTCGGAGCCATCTCCATAGTACTTGAGCCCAGCATTGTCGATACCAAGCCAGTTGGCAACGACTGCAGTCTGCTCAAATCCCAACTCGATGTCAGCCTTTTCAGCCTGCTGCAGGAACATGGTGTAGCTCTTGAACGGACCAGAGGTCAACGGAGCCTTCACATCGTTCAGGTAAGCGAACTGTTCGGGAGCGTCACCTGTGTTGTTCTGCGAGAGGTTGTTCACGAAGACAGAAAGCTTACCCACATAGAGTCCGGCGGGCAGCTCGGCCTGCTTTTGATACATCTTACCTACAGCCTTAGTTGCGCTGGGATCCCAGTTCTCATAGAACTTGCCTTCAGCGTTCTTTCCATCAACACCGCAGCTAACCATTTCATTAGCATTGGGGCTCTTGTGGGCCTTGTTCTGCACAGTAGTGGTGCTGGTCCAGCCGTTGATGTTGTCGGTGAAGGTTGCGTTCTCGAAGATAGCCTCTGCGAAGAGGTCAACAGGCTCGCTACTGGTGGCTGTTGCCAGCACTTTGGCGGTCTTAGCCACCTTGATTTCACCATTCAGCTTGTCGGTAGCAGCGTTGATTTCAGCAGCTGTAGCCTCGGGATTGTTGAGCACTTCTTGAGCCTCAGTCACGTCTACACCGTATTCACCAGCCTGGTCGATGGCTGCCTGCAGTTTCACAGCAGCTTTCTGAGCGTCAACGTAAGGCTTCAGGTCAGCGAGAGCTGCACGCATGTCGGCAGACGAAGAAGCGGTGTTGTTGTAGAGCTCTTCAGCAGCAGCAACGTCAGCGCCGCGCTGCTTAGCCAAGTCAATCCAACCCTTCAGGTCGTTGGCAGCGTTCCAGGCGTCGACAGCCTCGGTGTCGAGTCCGTCCTGATAGGTGGCATAGTCGTCCTCAGAGACGAACTGCCAAGTCACGTTGTCGGGGTTAGCTGCAATCTCGATATCGAAGAAGATACCATAGGTGATACCGTTCGAATCGAAGAACTTGCCCCAGTGGTCCCACTGTGCACCCCAAGCCTGAGTAGCTACGAAGGGATATGAACCCTTGGTGTCTTCAGGGATTTGGATGATGAATCCACCCGTCACATTGTCGTTGAAGGGCTGGATGGTCCAATAGGCGTTGTCGCCTTTGTTGTTGTCGACGAATGCTGCGCACACGCCTGATCCGGCATTGCCGTCTCCGTTGGTGCGGAACATCACCTTGTTGTTTTTGCCTGTCTCGTCAGAATACAGGTAGTAGTAACCCTCGGGCATGTCGTCGTCGTGGCGAACCTCGTACTTCATGCCTTGGTGGCCGAGCGTAGACTGTGTTCCCCATGCCTCGCCCTTGTTGGCGAACATACCGCGTCCTACGTTGTAGAGGTAGTAGGGCGTGTTCACCTCAAAGGTCTTCTGCGTGACGGGAATAGGACGAATACGGTCCTGAGCCGACGCTTCAATGCTTGTCAATGCTGCGAGAAGCAGCAGAGTTGCGAAACGGAAAAAATGTTTCATAAGCTTTGATTTAGTTTGTTAGACAATAGATTGATAAATAAAATAATTCACATTGCTTTCGTCACTTGCTCCCGGACGAACATTCGGGAGCGATAGAGGCGCGACTCGACGCTGCGGTAGCTCATCGACATGATGTCGGCAATCTCGTCGTAGGTCTTGTCTTGGAATCGGCTGAGCCGGTAGATTCGTTGGTTTTCAGGCCTCAGCTGCGCGATGGCGTTCTGCTCGATGCTGATGAGTTCGCGCAGTTCGCACGTGTTGTAGCTGATGGCGGCCTGCTCGTAGATTTCTGCCCGCAGTGCGTCTTTGTAGAGCCGGCGCATGAAGGCCCTGCGCCGCAGGTAGTCGATACGCAGACGGAAAGCGATGGTGGCGGCTATGGCGTTGACGGTCTCCGTCTGTAGGGTTTCAATGCCGAGAAGCCTGACAAACACCTCCTGAACCATGTCCTCGCAGTCGGCCTCGGGCATGCACACTTGTCTGAAGATGGCGAGCAGTTGAGCCCTCATCTCTATATAGGCATTGGCGATGGCCTTTGATTTGTTGTTTTCAGTAGGTGTCATATACTTCTCGTATGTTCACGTTTCAGTTAGTTCTTAAACCCGTTTATCAGGTAATAGATATATTGTTGGCATACAATGTAGCATTTCAGACTGCAAACATACGAAAAAAGTTTTAAAAAACAATGATAATTTCAAAAAAAATCATTTTTTAGGGGTGTTTTTCACTTTTTCAAAGTTCTTTTTGGAAGATACAGGGTAGAAAGGCAGATGATACAAAGCGGCTATGGAAATAAACAAATGTAGCGTATCAGACGAGTACAAGCCGCTTGTACTGCCAGTACATGCGGCTTGTACTGCTAGTACATGCGGCTTGTACTGCTAGTACATGTGGCTTGTACTGGCTTCAGATGTGGCATCTGCAAAGTCCACATGTTGTTTTTGCCGCATTCACCTCTGGTCTTTGCGTTTTCGTGTAGAGAATAGAGGCAGTTCGGTAAAATCAGTTCATCTTGTAAAAACAATTTCATTAAAATTTTGATATATGAATAAAATACATTATTTTTGTAGGCAGAAACCTACGAATACGCCTTTTCTGACCATTAAAGACTTCGTAAAGACTATGCTAATAAATCAAAATGTTTTTCAAGGCTTGTGCGTTTTTGGCAAGCGGCAAGTGCTGTGTTGTGTGATGTTTTTGGCTGGTATAACGACAGTTTTGGCTGCCGACAGTCCCACCGAAGGAGTTATCACCGCCGACTTTGTGGGCGAGGAGCAAATGAAGGCTGACCTTTTGCAGATGCTGGCCGACTTCACTCTGTATATGAAGAATGATTTCCAGGAGTGCGTGGCTCCGAACAGTGTGGGCGAGGCTTGTGGCTGTTTCAAGGGCGAGAACACGATGGCCAACGACGAGCGTGGCGTGCGTCCGAATGCCGACTTGGGAATGATTTGCGCCTTCCTTGTGAAATATGCCAAAGGAAAGGTGACGTTGCCCGCTGGCGTGACGTGGGGAGATGTGGAAGATATGGCGATGAAATCGCTGATTTTCTCTTATTCCACCCACAAGGCCAACAAACTGAAGGTGTGCTCGGGCAACAACTACTGGGGCTCCACATCGACAGGCGATGCCGTTTGGGAAAGTTCGCTTTGGGCGATGAGTGTGGCCTATTCGGCTTTTTTCCAATGGGAACGGCTGAGTTCGGCGCAACGCGGATACATCGAGAAACTCTTGAAAGCGGAATGCAACTACGAACTGAACCGTACGATTCCCACTGGCTATGCTGGCGACACCAAAGCCGAGGAGAACGGATGGGAGGCCGATGTGCTGGCTGCCACGCTGGGATTATTCCCCGACGACGCGTTGGCAGCTAAGTGGTTCGAGCGGTTGCGCTTGTTCGCCATCAACAGCTATTCGCATAGTGGCGACCGTCAGGACCAAACGGTGGTGGACCCTGACTACGACTCGAAGACTGTTGCCCAACTCTATCGCGGACAGAACCTCTACGACGACTATACCTTGCAGAACCACAACTATTTCCACACGTCGTATCAGAATGTGGTGATGCAGGAGTTGGGTGAGGCTGTGCTAGCGCTGAAGCTCTTCCAAACAGAATTACATGGCAAGGAAACCTGGCAGACGCGAGCCTTGATGCACCACAACCGCGAGGTGCAGACGGAGGTGCTGAATTGGTTGGCGCTGACCGATGGCGAATTGGCAATGCCCAATGGAAACGACTGGAGCCTGTTCCTCTATGACCAAATCACGAGCTATTCGACGAACGCTTGTTTCTTGCGCGACCAAGACGCGCTGATGTTGGAGAATCTGGCTTATAAATACATCAAGGCGCGGCAGAAGACTACGCAAGACGGTTCGTGGCTGTTGCGTGCCGATGTGGGTGCGCGGCGTATGGGTGTTGAGGCTCATCGCGTGATGATGACGTGGCTGATGCATCATGTGTTGCCAACAGCCGACCTCACGGCCACCGATTTCGAATCGTTCCGTCAGCGCCACTCGGCAGCGAAGGTGTTCGACACGCAGAACATTGTGCGAGCTTTCACGAAAGACCGCTTCACAACGTTCTCGTGGTCGGCTGGGCTGAGTAGCTATACGGGCTACATTGCAGCCAACTCGGTGGACAAGAACAAGATAATAGTTCCCTATCGTGCCAATAACACGGGCAACTTCATAGGATGGTACAACGTGAGCGGACGAAAGACCAATGCCTCGCCTGTGGTGAATGGCATCTATCAACTGGAGGGCGACGCTTGGGTGATGAATGGCGAACTGAACACCAACGAAGCAACGCTGAACAATCGCTTCGCCATCTACTCCACACCCGGCAATGCTGTTATATATATAGATAATGTTCGCGCGAAGGCCGACTGCACCATCACAGGTGAAAGGGGCGGATTGATGGCCATCAGCATGGATGAGCTGACAAAGACCAATCGCACTTTCTACTATCCCGACTACTCAGCCGACTACGATTGCCATTGCTTTACTGAACAGACTCTTGACGGCAAGAAACTGACCACTTTGCCCGGCCCGTGGGTGAACATTGACAACGAACTGAGTGTTGTGACCACGAGTAGCGACGTTATTGCTTTTGGCGACTTGGCCAACAACAACTCGATTCAGACTGCAAAACTCTATGCCAACTACAGCAACAAGAGCCGCGTGGTGAAGCAGAACGAAGTGGTGGCTCGCAGGGCTGTAGCCTACTATTCGAACATGACAGCCAAGCGCACCAACGAATTCTTTCAGGATATGCAACAATTGACGTTCACCACACCCGACGGATGGAATGGCGTGTTGGTGCCCGATGGTGACGGAGAAGGTCCTAATTGCACTTATTACATGTTGCTTTCCAACTTTGCCAGCGACCAGAAATGCACGCTGAAAAACGTCAATACCCGCTTAGGCAGGCCAGTCTTCACTACGGAGACCTTCATTGACGGAAGCGGTGCTTCAGCTGATTTCGTAGTTGAGGAGAACCATTCGGTGGTGAACACGCTACGGTTCTTTATCGATGGTGTCGGGCTCTCGGCTATACAAGCCGCCGGTGACCCAACAGCTATCTACGTACTTAATGCAATAAAGGGACAGAACAAATTCCACGTGACGGCAACGGGAGACGGATTAGATTTGGGCCAGGATGTGGTCATCAAGCAGCATGTGCTGAAGATTTCAATTGTGGGAGGCGAGCTTCTGGTCGAGGAAGCTGAATCCTTTCCCGGGAATGATGACCAAGACGACCCGACGCTCGGTTATGAAAACATCACGCCGCAGACGTTGACGAACCCAAACTTTGAACAAGACCAGACCTACGGCGACGCAACGGGCAACGTGACGCTGAATGGGGTGACTTACAACCCGTGCTATGTGAATACGGTGGCAGCCGCAAACTCAAAGTGGCCCAACATACTGCCTGTGAAAGGATGGACATCGCGGAACACGCTGTCGGGTGGCTCGAACTTCTGCCGCATGTATTCGATGCCTTATTCGCTGACAATGGTATGTGCCAGTCCGTCGAACGTAGGCAACTACACGGCTCAGACAGGTCGAATGCTGGCTGATGACACTTGTGGCGACCGCACGCTGACGGTGCTGAACTCATGGGACAGTGGGCAAAACGCTATCACACAGACCGTCAGTTTGCAGTCGGGCCAATACCGGTTGCTGTTGGATATGAAATACGAATGTCCCAACCAGACGGGCAACGACGGCAGGCGTGTGACCACTAGCGGAGGCAACACCAACATGTCGCTCACGGGTGTGAAGATTGGCACGAAGACCGACTATCGCTATCCCCAGACGCTTGGTACATGGGAGCAGATGGTCTATGACTTCACACTCGACGAACCAACAAATGTTGTGGTTTCGTTGGGCTATCAGTCATCAGCTGCGCAGGGAGCCGCTAACAACACCTTATTATATATAGACAACGTCAGGTTGCTGAAAGCGGTGGTGGACGATGTGTCCCATCTGCCGTTTTCCACTCGAGTGACGCAAGAAGGGAAATATCGCCAACCGGCCTACAATGTTGCTGGACAACGGACAAAAGGGGCTATTCATGGAATTGTGATTGACGAAGGCCGAAAAATTATCTACCGATGATGTGCGGAAATGGAAACCGTTGTTCGTATTAACAAAAAGAAACTTGAAATAAACAATAATAACTAAATCGTTTTAATGTATGAATTACCGCTTTTATGATCTGACCAAGAAGGCCTTTGCCGGCCTTAGCTTGGCTGTCGTTTGCGTGGGGTTCACAGCTTGTCATGAAGACTACAAACTTGACGACGAGGGCAACCGTCCCGAGTGGTTGGGTAGTAGTATTTATGAGTCGCTGAAGAATCCCGACCAGAAGCTGTTGACGGGAACGTTCAACAACTATCTGCGTTTGGCAGACGACATGGGTTATGCAGAAACGTTGGCCCGGACAGGTTCGAAGACCGTCTTCCCCGCCAATGACGAAGCGTTCGAACGTTTCTTCAAGAACAATTCATGGGGCGTGCACAGGTATGAAGACCTGACCGATGCCATGAAGAAGCAGTTGCTCTACTCGTCGATGTTAGACAACGCCATCTTGGTGGAGATGATGTCGAACGTGCCAGCAACCGACGGTACCTACTCGAACGTACAGGAAGGCATTGCAATGCGACATGTGACGGGTGCCAACATCATCGACACCATCACACACATCAGTCGCCCGGCCGACATGCCCCAGAACAACAGTTACTGGGAAGATTTCTACGAGTCGGGTATCGATATGGTGATGGACGGCACTACACCGATGATGATGCACTTTACGAAGGAGCAGTTGCAGAGCAACGGCATCACCACCGATGGACCGCAGAGTGACTTTGCTGTGATTACTGGTTCTGAGTACAGCGAGGGAATGGCCTACGTGTACAGAAACAAGGTGATACACAGCGATGTGACTTGCCAGAACGGATACATCCAGCAGTTGGAAGATGTGCTGGTGCCTCCAGGCAACGTGGCCGAAGTGATACGCCAGGGAAGTGACACGAAGTACTTCAGCCGTATGCTGGAGCGTTTTGCTGTACCCGTGACCGACATGACCACCACAAACAATTACAACGACTACGTGTTGGAGTATAATAAGGTGGCTGCTGAGAATGGAAAGAAGCCTCTTTCTCCCATCACGCGCATCTATCAGAAGCGTTACTTGAGTAACCGTTCACAAGGTGCCAACCAATTCAAGACCGACCCCTATGGCAAGCAGGTGAATAGCTTCTTGGCTTTTGACCCGGGTTGGAACACGTATTATCCCGAGAAAGTGCCCGGTAACCTGACCTATAAGGAAATGGTGGACGCTGAGGTGATGTTTGTACCTACCGATGCTGCATTCGAAGATTACTTCCTGCGTGGCTCGGGAATGGAACTGCTCCGCCGCTATGGCACCCACGAGCCGTTGGATGATGCTAGTAACCTGATGGCTAACATAGATGATATCGACCTCAATATCGTGAAAGACCTGTTGAACAACCTGATGAAGCCATCGTTCATCGAGTCGGTTCCCAGCAAGTTCGACTTTGTAGTAAAGTCAGGTTCTGGTGATCCCATGCAGTTGACACTCAACGACTTGGAATATAAAGATGGTAAATATGATGTGAAGATTGGCAACAATGGTGTTATCTACATGTTGAACAAAGTATTCCCGCCCGATGATTTCTCAGCCGTTTCAGCTCCCGTGCTGTTCTCAACAGAGATGAACATCATGCACGATGCTATCAACGATGGAAAGACTGGTGTGAGTACAGGTAATGGCACCAACTTGGCCTTCGACCAGAACTATTTTGCTTATTTGTTGGCTATGAATTCCAACTATGGATTCTTCATCCCTTTGGACAAGGCTTTCGAGACTTTCTATGTTGACCCCGTGGCTTTGGGTGCAGGAAGTAACTCTCGTGCCTTCAAGTTCTTCTATAACAAGGATGTGGAATCGGGGCTGCCCTATATCTGCTGTTCAAAATGGCGCTACAACCCCAATACGGGTGAGGTGGGCGACAGTATTCCCGGATTGGTGAGCAAGAGCGAATACAAGTCTCAGCTGATTGACATCCTGAACCTGCACACCATTGTGTTGGAAGAAGGTGAGAAAATCGGAAGCAAGAAATACTACAAATCAAAGAATGGTGCTGCCATCTTGATAGATTTGCAGAATATGACAGTGGCCAGTGGCGCTCAGATTGACAACGGTCGCCCTGTGTCGCATATCGTTCAGACTTACAACCAAGCCAACGGAACGTCCTATAGTTTGGACCATCCCATTGAGGCTCCGCACAACTCTGTGTACAAGATTTTGGAAAGCGACGAGCGCTTCTCGAAGTTCATGGCATTGTGCCTTGGACGTAGCGAGGACGGCAGCGTGGTGAGGTCATCATGTTTGACCTATGCCGGATACAGTCCGACAAAGAAGAATGGTGTGAGCGAGCAGACGCGTTTCGAGGTTTTCACAGAAACCCCGAACGGAGCACGTTCAAGAGTGTGCTTGGACAACGACGTGGCATACTTCAGTTCGTATAACTACACCGTATATGCACCTGACAACGAGGCAATGGAAAAAGCATTCCGTGCAGGATTGCCCTCATGGGACGATGTGGTGGCTGAGATGAATCGCAACGACATGTACTCGAAAGGTCGAGTGCAAGCCATGTGCGAGACCATCAACAACTTCATCCGCTATCATTTCCAGACCAACTCGGTGTTCGTAGACAACATTGTTGAGAACGGAAACTTCTCTACATTCTGTCTGAATGAGAACAACGTGGCCTACCCGCTCAAGGTGGGTGGTGGCAACGGAGTGCTGACCGTTACCGATAATACCGGCAACACGATAGAAATCAAGGAAGCTCCAGGCAAGATGACCAACCAGATGGCTCGCGATATGGTGTACAATAAGACACCTATGAACTTGCAGGACAACTTCTTGGTGACTTCGTCGTTCTCGATTATCCACGAAGTGTCGACGCCCCTGAACCCCTTCAAGAACCTCCCCGCAGGAGCTGAGAAGACCAGCGACGGCATCTATCGCTACGATTATGACATTCATCATTAATACAGCCAGACTATGAAAACAGCAAGAATAAAATATCTCATCCTGTTGGCCTTTGCCTTCGTCAGTAGCGTGGCATGGGGACAGGGAGTCCGTATTTCGGGTACGGTGAATGCACCCGACGGACCCGTTATGATGTGTAACGTCGTGGAGATCGATGCGAACAATCGTAACATATCCTACTCTCAGACCGACATCAACGGTAACTTCTCGATGGAGATCAAGAGTACGAAGAATAAGCTGCGCGTGTCGTACATCGGCTACAAGACCGTGACGGTACCCATTGGCGATAAGACTGTCTTCGACATCGAGATGCAAGACGAGAACACCATCAAGGAAGTGGTGGTAGTGGCCAAGAAGAAGTTCCGCCATGGCGGACTTGTGATTCCTGAGAACGAAGTGTCGGTGGCCGCCCAAACCTTCAACATGAGTGAAGTGGAAGGTCTTTCGTTTACCAGTGCCGATGAGGCTCTGCAAGGTAAGATTGCCGGTCTGGACATTGTGGCAAACTCAGGTAACCTGGGATCTGGAACTTCAATGCGTCTTCGTGGTGTGACCTCCATCAATGGTTCTGCTGAGCCGCTGATTGTGGTGGATGGTAACATCTTCGACAATCCCGATGCCAGTTTCGACTTCCAGAACGCTAACGAAGAAACTTACGCCTCTTTGCTCTCCATCAACCCACAAGACATTGAGGATATCCAGGTGTTGAAAGATGCTGCAGCTACTGCTATTTGGGGTGTGCGTGGTGCCAATGGTGTGATACAGATTCGCACCAAGCGTGGTTCACGAGGAAAGACTCGCGTTGACTATTCGTTGCGTGTGCAGGCCAGTTGGCAGCCTAAGGGCTACAACCTGTTGAATGGTGACGACTACACCATGTTGATGAAAGAGGAACTCTACAATCCCGCACAGCGTCCTATCTCGACCACGAACATCAACGAGTTGAACTACAACCGCTCGTGGGCAGAGTATGAGAACTGGAACAACAACACCGACTGGGTGAAGGAAGTGACCAAGACGGGATGGAGCCAGTACCACTATTTGGTGATTACGGGTGGTGGTGAGAAAGCCAATTTCCGTATCTCTGCTGGTTACGACCGCCAGGAAGGTACCATCATCAAACAGAAACTCGACCGTTTCTCGACCAAGTTGGTGCTCGATTACGATGTCAGTGACCGCATCCGTTTCTCGACAACATTCCCATTGACCTATACAGACAACCATCGCAACTACGACGACAACATATTGGGTCGTGCCCAAAAGCTGGCACCGAACATGAGTGTCTATCGTCAGGATGCCAATGGTAACAATACCGACGAGTATTACGTGATGTTGCCATCACCGACAGATGCACAGTGGAACTCTGTGAGAAACTTGATCGGTGCAACCAACGCGAACGAGACTGGTTCGTATATCGCAGGAACTTCTTCATCAATACTCGGTGCTGTCCGTGGATTGGGTAACCCTGTGGCCATTGCCAACTTGGCATGGCGCAACGAGACTACATATCGTATCTCGCCCGAGTTCAAACTTGACTATTATCTTTTGGGTAAGGACGATGACCACTCAAGACTCGACTATAGCGGACTGGTCTATATCGACATCTTCTCAAAGAGTGAACCTAAATATTGGCCTGGTTCGTTGTCAACCGATGCATGGAATACGGGTGGTTACAACCGCGTGAACAGTTATGAATACAATTCTTTGCAGTTTACCACACGCCACACGCTGACCTTTACTCCGAAATTCCAAAACAAAGACCTCTACGCTACGATGTTCGGGCGCTGGGAGATGACAACTGGCAACAACAATAGCCAGAGTGAGGAGAAGGTGAATATGCCGACAGGTATCACCACCACAACCTCAGAAGGTTACATTGCTGGCATGGGTACTGGCAACGGTCAGTGGCGCTCGATGAGTGGTATCTTCAATAGCCACTTCTCTTATAAGTCACGTTACTCAATCGCCTTCTCTCTGCGTGCCGACGGAACCACTAAGTTCGGTGATGACAAGAAGTGGGGCTTCTTCCCCGGTCTCTCTGGACGTTGGAACATCTCTGATGAACCCTTCATGAAGTGGTCGCAGTCATGGCTCTCCATGTTGGCATTCCGTCCGTCATGGGGTATTGTGGGTAACACCCCCGGTAGCGAGTATCTGCAATATGCCCGTTATGCTACAGGTGGTATGTATGCCGGCCAATCAGTTGCCTATCTTGAAGGCTTACAGTTGAACCAACTGATGTGGGAGCGTACCATGTCTTACAACCTTGGTGGCAACTTCGGTTTCTTCAAAGACTTGATCACAGGTGACTTCAACTATTATTTCAAAAAGACACACAACTTGTTGATGAGTGGTGTGCGTGTTCCATCTTCTACTGGTTTCGGTTCGCTTTCGTGGAGCAACGTCGGCGACATGAAGAACAAGGGATGGGAGTTGAACATTGAAGGAAACAAGTTTATCAAGTTTGGCAAGTTCTCTGTGAGCGCCAACTTCAACATCTCGCAAAACTTCAACGAGATTATGGCAATGGACGAAAGCGTGCTGGAGTCCATCAATGCCGAGTGGGATGCCAACAGCCGTGGTGCTTATCTGAACCGCATTCAGGTTGGAAACCCGTTGGGTTCCATCTATGGATTGCGCTACAAAGGCGTCTATCGTTACTCATATGAGTGGCTGCTCCGTCAGAAAGGTGACATGACAGGCGAACAATATCGCGACTGGATTAATAATGTGTTCCTTGCCGACCCGAAGAACACCGCTCCTATCGCCATTGACAATGAAGGTCATGTGCTGATGACTTCGAGAGGTGAGCCTGTCCACCAAGTTTATAACTTTGACGAGGGTTCGCAGACTTACGTCTTCAAGGGTGGTGACGCCATCTATGAGGATGTGAATCACGATGGTCAGATTAACTCGCTCGACATTGTATACCTCGGCAACAGTAACCCGAAGGTGCAGGGTGGTTTTGGTATCAACCTGTTCTATGGCGACTGGTCTTTGAAGACCAGCTTCAGTTATCGTGCTGGCGTGAAAATTGTCAATCGTGCCAAGATGGATTTGGAGCAGATGTTTGGTTCGTACAATCAGATTCACTCTGTGAACTGGCGTTGGCGTAAGAATGGCGACATCACGCAGATTCCGCGCGCTCTCTATGACACAGGTTACAACTTCCTTGGTAGCGACCGCTATGTGGAAGATGCCTCGTTTGTTCGTATGAGTTATGTGCAGTTGGTCTATAACTTCAACCAGAGAATGTTGAAGAAAATCGGCCTCCGCAAACTGCAGCTGAGCCTTTCGGCACAAAACCTCTTTTGCTGGAGTAAATACAGTGGAACAGACCCAGAGCACTCTGCTGGTGCTTGGGGAATTGCCACCGACTGGTCTCAGACTCCTCGAAGCAAGTCTGTTACGATGAATATTAACTTAGGTTTCTAAAAACAGATAACGTATGAAAATCAAAAATATAATCATATCATGCACGATGATGGCGGCAGCAATGCTGACGCTGGGCTCGTGTAACGACTTCCTGACCATCTATCCTACCGATAAGACCATTGGGCCAGATTTCTGGAAGACCAAAGCCGATGTGCAGGCAATGGTGAGTGGTGCCTATCAGTCTATGGCTTCAGGTGGCATTCAGGAAAGAGCCATCGTTTGGGGATCCTATCGTTCGGACGAGTTGGAGAAGACAAACGGATATAGCAATCACGACCTTGAGAACATCAGCGCCGCCAATCTGTTGCCTAGTAACGGACTGAACTCTTGGGGAGACTTCTATGCTGTTATTAACCGTTGCAATATCGTACTCAACCATGTGAATGGTGTAATGGATTCAGACCCACAGTTCACACAAGGAGATTGTGACGAGGTTTGTGCGCAGATGAAGGCTTTGAGAAGCCTCTGCTATTTCTATCTTGTTCGTGCTTTCCGCGACGTTCCTTATACTCAAAAGAGTTATGAGAGCGACGAGGATGTTGAGCCATTACCGCAAATGGCCCCCGATAGCGTACTGCAGTATTGTATTGATGATTTGCAATGGGCAGAACGTTATATTTTGAAAACAGGAGCTTATGGCCGTGGCGACAGCCGTAACAAAGGCTATTTCACCCGCGATGCTGTATGGGCTTTGTTGTCCGACATCTATCTTTGGCGTGCCTCTATGACACATAGCCAGAGCGATTATGATATGTGCATTCAATATGCTGACAAGGTGATTAATTCTAAAGATGCATACTATCGCCAGTATCACAATGACCGTGTGACAGGTGCTGACAAAGAAGACATTTACCATTTGATAGAAGGTAGTATGGCTTTTGGTCGCATCTTTGGGATGGGAGAATCGGATGAGAGCATTCTCGAGTGGCTTTATGACGGAGAATACATGTCCAACACCCGTTTGGAAAATTATTACTTGAAGATTGCAGAAAACAATACTCAATGCATGGTTCAAGGAACGTCAGTTTTCCAAAAGCCAGGCAATGCATCAAGCCAATATGCATATTTGAACATACATGACTATCGTTTCTGGGACAATGCTTGCTTGGTTAACAGTTCTACGGCATTGCAATTCCCCGTTCGCAAATATGCCAATCGTTCCTCGCTTTCATATTATGATCAAAGGGCAACTCTTCCTACAGAGGGCGACACGAAGCTTAGCGGCATTGGTGATTATAATAAATACGCCCAAAACTGGATTGTTTATCGCTTGACAGATGTCATGCTGATGAAAGCTGAGGCTATGGTGGCTACTGCTGCTTCTGACAGTGATGAAGTGAAATTGCGCGGTGCTTATGAATTGGTAAAAGCAGTGAACAAACGTTCGTGGATTGAACCACGCGACCGATTTGCAGCCGATGAAACGACTGCCGACTCATTGACCTATGGCACCAATAAGGGCAAAGCCAACATGGAGCGTTTGGTGATGGCCGAGCGCTTGCGCGAACTCTGCTTTGAAGGCAAACGTTGGTTCGACTTGGTCAGATACAGTTATCGCCATATGGAAGGTGTCGACATTCATCGCACTTTGGCCCAACAAACTTCGTGGCCTCGCATCTATGACGACATGATGCGGCTTGTTGTCCGCAAATACGAGAGTGGAGGACAATCAGTCATCTATAAGCTGAAGACAGAACCCTATCTTTATTTCCCGATTCTGCTGAGCGAGACGAAAGTCAATCCGAATCTCATACAGAATCCGGTTTATGAGGAAGAAGAAACAATCAGTAAAAATTAATGGATTATGAAGACATTCAATTATAAAAGGCTATTCCGCAGACTTGCTGCCTTGGCATTGCTGCCCGCTTGCTTCGCAGTGTTCAGTTGCAAAGAGGACATCGACGAGTCCAACCTTTATACCTTTAAAGGCGAGACAATTGAGGACTTCTTGGCCAACCGTAGCGACCAGTTCAGCAATTTCAACTATATCTTGCAGCGTGTAGGGCTTGACAAGCGTCTTTCCGGTTACGGAACCTTCACTTGTTTTGCACCTATCAACGAGGCTGTCACAGCTTATGTTGACAGTCTTTACAACGATATGAGCCATGAAGATCTTCCTCATAATGGCATGACAGGTCCAGGACTTGAGGGGCTTACCGACTCACTTTGTAACGACATCGCCAAATTCCATATCGTGGACTTCAAGGAGTATATGGCGGTTGACATGAGTAAGAATACTACCATTACGACCATGCTTGGCCGCGATCTCTCTACGACGACTGACACCATTTCTGGTAACACTCGCGTGAACACCGATGCTCAGATCATCAACCTCGATAATGAGTTGGAGAATGGTGTGCTTCATATTATCGATCACGTCATCACGCGCTCTAATAACCTTGTTGCTGGTGAGATGACCAAGCACCCCGAACAGTTCTCAATCTTCTACAATGCATTGGAACTGACCGGATTGGTTGATTCTTTGGGTGAAACCAAGAAGAATGCAACTTACAATGTTAAGAACCCGTTCTTCTATGCACCCACTGAGTGCATGTTGGGTTATACTATTTTTGTGGAGACCAATGATGTGTTGAAGCAGAACAAGATCAATACTATCGACGATCTGGTCGCTTTCGCCAACAACGCTTACAAGGATTGCGCTAAACCTGGAACAGGTTGGTATGATTATGCTCGCAACCATGGTATTCAAGTTAGCACTGGGAATGATTACGAGAATCCTTGGAACTGCTTGAATATGTTTGTGCGTTACCACATTGTAAAATACCGCATACCCTACGACCGTTTGGTTTACACTGGTCTGAACGAAGCAAGCAAAGAAGTGGGATTCTACGAGTATAACGAAACCATGTTGCCCTTCACTTTGCTGAAGGTCTATGCACGCACTACAACCAGCGACCGCATGGTCAACCATTGGGAGATGAACAGTTCGCTTAACGAAAACGACTCTCTTGAAGTAGACAAGATTTCCATCCACCGTGTGCTTTCTGACGGTCTGACCATCCTTCTCAATAACGACTATCAGCAACCACTCAATGGATATATCCATCGCATTAACGGCATGCTGGTCTACGATGAGATGGTGCCGAGTGGGTTGCTCAACGAGCGTCTTCGTTTCGATGACACCGCTCTGTTACCCGAGATGATGAACAATAGTTTCCGTTCGGCCCAAGATGAATATATCAGAAGCCTCAATGGTGGAATCATCGGTAACGATGGTGCTAACTTGGGAGGCGACTATATCCAGTTTGCCGAAGACTATTTTGACTATCTACGCATTTACAATGGTGATAACACCCGTTTCATGTATCTCCCCAACTGTACGAATGCTTCATGGAGTAACTATCAGGCAGATGAGTTGATGGCAAAGGGTGCCTACGACTTCTCGATGCGTCTGCCGCCGGTTCCCGATGGCATGTATGAAATCCGTATGGGATACACCGCCAACGGAAACCGTGGAATGGTGCAGATGTTTTTAGGACACACCCCGAACGTACTTCAGATGAAAGCTCTTGACATTCCTCTCGACATGCGCCGTGTGCCCAGCAGAACAAACCTCACGTCGGAAGCTAACATTGCTACAGGATGGACACCTTGGACTGATGAAACCGACAAGGGTGTGCAGACCGACAAGAACATGCACAATCTGGGATGGATGCGTGGCCCGCTCTATTACAGCGTTGGTCGAGGTGGTACTATTGCTCGCAGCAACGAGCAAGACCTGCGTCGCATCATCGCCCGCCAACAGTTGGAGCAAGGCGAATATTGGCTGCGTTTCAAGACGGCTCTTCCCGACAACACGAACACGCAGTTCCACTTGGACTACATAGAGATTGTTCCGGCAAGTATTTACAACAATCCCATGTATCTTGAGGACATGTATTAATTCCTAATAGAATCATGAATATGAAAAAGATATATAGAAACGTAATGGCAGTCATGGCTCTCGCATTGGGAGCCTTGACCACCGCCTGCTCCGATTGGGACGACCATTATGTTGCCGATGCCACCATGCAGGGCAATGCCAATGCCACCCTTTGGGAAAACATACAGGCCGATTCGCAACTCTCGCAGTTTGCCACGTTGCTCAAGAAGGTGGGTTTCGACAAGAATCTCAATGCTTCGCAAACATTCACCGTGTGGGCTCCACTGAATGGAACGTTCGATTTTGAACGCTTGATGCAAACTGCCAACGACACGCTTTTGAACGAGTTTGTTGAGAACCACATCGCCCGCAGCAACTTCCCAGCAAGCGGAACTGTAGCCGACAAGATTTGTCTGCTCAATGAGAAGAGTATGATGTTCCAAGGTAATGGAAGTTATACCATGAGTGATGTGGCTGTGGCAACACCCAATATCGCTAGCAAGAATGGTGTTATCCACACCTTGCAAGGTAAGTTGCCCTTCCTGCCTAACATCTACGAGAGTCTCAACGCCGTGCATTATCCCATCGACTCGATTGCCAATTTCTTCCATCACTACGATGAAAAAGAACTTCGCCCCGGATTGAGCGTCGAAGGCCCTATCGTCAATGGAGAAATCACCTACCTTGATTCGGTGTTCTACGAGAATAATGACCTTTTCACCCGCTATGGATGGAATTTCATCAATGAAGAGGATAGTAGCTACACGATGATCGTTCCCACCAACGATGCTTGGACAAAAGCTTACAACTCTATTTCCAAGTACTTCAATTATGTGTCAGGCTATAAGTTCGACGACCAGAGTCTTGCCAACAACGACACCACAGTGATATTCGACGCTGATTACCTGCGCGACTCACTAGTTCGCAAGAGCATTATGAGTAACCTCTTCTACAACAACAATCTTTATGACAACAAGGCTCTGAAGACGTTCCAACAAGGTGGAAGGCTCATGAACGACTCGCTGACGTCTACTTATAACGATTTGTCCCGCTACGAAGGCATCATCTACAACGAGGATGCTAACGATCTCTTTGTGGGAGCCACACGTTTGGAGCGAAGCAATGGAGCCATGTGGATAACCGACACCTTGCGTCAGCGTCCTTGGAACACATTCAATCCAATTATCCAAGTGGAGGGTGAGAGTTCCATGACCAATGTTTCAGTTGGTTATAACAATAACATTTTTGTTTATACATCCGATGCACAGAATCCTGCGGTTCCTGGACGCCTTTCCCGCTATGGCTTTGTGGAAGTGTCGAACTCTGCAGCCAACCCCACCTTCAGTGTCTATCTGCCGGAAGTGCTTTCCACGACTTACGCCATCTATGCGGTGTTTGTGCCGTCGAACATCATCAATGTTTACGACACGGTCCCCAAACCCAATTTGGTGAATGTGCAGATTAGCTACAACACTGAGACGGGAGACCTCAATGGTGTGCGTCCCAACGGTGCCCGCCGTCTGACCTCTTTGGCACGTGTGACCACAGACCCCACGAAGATTGACACTGTATTTGTTAGCGACTTTACCTTCCCGATGGCTTACGCTGGCACTGGCAGATATTATCCTTCGTTGGTGTTCCAAGGCCAGGCAACCGGAAAGTCCTATGAGTATCCTATTCGTCTCGACTGTGTCATCCTGGTGCCGAAGGAACTCGACACTTACATCAAGGAGCATCCTGATTACAAGTTTTATCGCCCCAACAATTAAGTCACTATTTAAATCAAGAATAATATGAAAAGACATCATATTCTATCTATCGGCATTCTTCTCGCATTGGCCGTTTCCAATACTGCCTTTGCCCAGGATGATGACGAGGTGGTCTATGCAGAAGGCGCCCAGCAGGAAACTGTTGTCAAGAAGGCCGCTCCTGTCAAGAAACAGCCTCAATATCCCATGAAGGAAGTGAAGGGTGTTGTCATCGATGCCGCCACTAAGGCACCACTCGCTGGTGTGCAGGTGCAGACGCTCAACGACAACCGTTTCACCGCCATGACTAATGCACAGGGCGAGTTTACCATCAGTGTGCCAACCTTTGCCACATCACTCTTTGTCCACACAGCTCAGTATCTCAGCCAGCAGGTGGGCATTGGAGAGGGAAATGACCTTCATATCGTCATGATTTCTGACAAGTTTGGCATCATGTACGAGAATGGCACCAATGTGTCGGCCGCTCCAGTGGCTAAAATCAACAACACCACTGCGCAAACTGTTGATACCGAAATTGAGAACATCCTTGGAGCCGACATGCGTTCCATCAACCGTTCTGGTGGTCCAGGATATGGAGCCGCCATGTTCATCCGTGGTCTGAATTCGCTGAATGCCAATGCACAACCACTCATCGTTGTCGATGGCATCGTGCGCGACATGCAGCAGACCCGTATGGGACTCCACGACGGCGATTACAACAATTTGCTTCTCAACATCAACCCTGAAGACATCGACAATGTGCAGATTCTGAAGAACGGAACCGCACTCTATGGTGCCAAGGGTGGCAACGGTGTCATCATCATCACCACCAAGCGCGGCCGCAGTATGGCCACCCGCATCGATGCCAACATCGGTGTGGGCGTATCGCTCCAGCCACGTCTGCCCGAGGTGATGAATGCATCGCAGTATCGCCTCTATGCGTCGGAACTTTTGGGAACATATCCCAACGTCAACAACTATGAAGTGAAATACAACTTCCTGAACGACGATCCGACCAATTTCTATTACAACATGTATCACAATGAGACCGATTGGACCAAGGAAGTTTATCACACGGCCCTCACCCAGAACTACAACATCAATGTGCAGGGAGGTGACGATGTGGGTATGTACAACCTTTCGCTCGGCTATACCGATGCCCAAAGCACGGCCCGCAGAAATAGCTTCAATCGTCTGAATGTGCGCTTCAACACCGACATCAATGTCATTGGTAATCTCTCCACACGTTTCGATATGGCATTCGCCAAGATCAACCGCAACGTATTCGATGATGGTGCTGCCGAAGACTTGACTGCAGGTCCGGTTGCTGCTCCCACATTCCTCAGTCTCATCAAATCGCCGTTCCTGAATCCTTACACCTATTATGCTTCGACAGGCAAGCTCTCGTCAACTCTGTCGCAGGCCGACGACTATCTGGTGCGTCTTGATCCTACTATCACGTTGGGTAACCCCACCGCTCTTTTGGAGTATGGTGAGGCTGTCAACAAAAATCGTGTTGAGAACACCGAGTTCTATGCCGTCATCGCCCCGCGCTATGAGTTCAGCAAGAACCTTGTCCTCAGCGAGACGTTCAACTACACGCTCAACCGAGTGTCGCAGCGTTACTACCGTCCCATCTACGGCATGCCCGATTATCTGATTGAGGGTGTGGGAACAGTGCAGCGTCTCATCATGTCAATGTTCTCAAAGGAGACCTCTGTCATGAGTGACACCCGATTGAGTTTCAACAAGCATTTCGGTGCCCACTATCTCAACGCCTTTGGTGGAATGCGATTCAGTTCGTTTGCATACGATGACAACCAACCTGAGGCACAAGACGACAAAGGAGGCAACGACAAGCAGCCCAACATCTCGGCCAGCAGTAAGTACAAGCGTGCATTGGGAACCAGCGACTCTTGGCGAAGCATCACATGGTATGCCAACGCCGACTACAACTATCGCAACCTCTACTTCCTTCAGGCCACTGTGGCTATGGAGAGCAACAGCCGCTTTGGTGAGAATGCCGACGGTCTGAGCCTCGCTGGAGTGAAGTGGGGCATATTCCCCAGCATCCAAGCAGGATGGGCTGTCACCAACGAGAAGTGGTTCCCCAAGACGGCAGCCGTCAACTATCTGTTGCTTCGTGCCGGATTCGACATCAGTGGCAACGATGACATCAGCAACTATGCTGCCCGTACATCGTTCAACTCGGTACAGTATCTCGACCGCTCTACAGCAGCTCAGCTCAACAACATTGGTAACGACAAGATTCAGTGGGAGCAGACCAGCAAGATTAATGTCGGTCTGAAATCCTATTGGCTCAACAACCGTTTGGGTGTGGACTTCGACTACTACATCAACCACACCAGCAACCTGCTCACGCTTAAGAGCTTTGACAACCCTGTGGCCGGTATCAACAACTATTGGAGCAACGGCGGCTCGCTTGACAATACAGGATTTGAACTCACTGTCACAGGCAAACCTATCCTTTCCAAGACGTTCAACGTGGAGGTGGGTGCTTCGATGGGACATTATGTGAACAAGTTGAAGAGTCTGCCCAACAACAACCGCATCTGGCTTGAAGGTGCTCAAACTGCACAAGGCTACACCTCGTCCATCTATGGCATCAACAACATTGCCACCATCGTGGGCGAATCGGTGGGCAGCTTCTACGGCTTCAGAACCTCCGGAGTCTTTGCCAGCGATGCTGAGGCTAAGACCGCCGCTGGTGGCGACTATCTCTATCGCGTAGACAACACAGGTGCCAAGATTCCATTCGTGGCTGGTGACGTGCACTTCCAAGACCTCAATGGCGATGGAATCATCAACGATGCCGACAAAACCATCATCGGCAATCCTAATCCTGACATTTATGGAAACATCTTCGCTAACGTGATGTGGAAGAATCTCACACTCTATGTGGGCTTCAATTATTCGCTGGGCAACGACGTGTTCAACTACCAGCGCAGTCTGCTCGAAGGCGGAAACAATTTCTACAACCAGACTGTGAGCATGACCAACCGCTGGCGTTACGAAGGACAGCAGACCGACATCCCGCGCATCGCATATGAAGACCCGCAAGGTAACAGCCGTTTCAGCGACCGCTGGATAGAAGACGGTTCCTATCTGCGTCTGAAGACCGTGCGTCTGAGTTACAAGGTGCCTGTCAACCTCTCGTGGCTGCAGGGGCTCTCCTTCTGGGCTGAGGCCAACAATGTGTTCACACTCACTCACTACCTTGGAAGCGATCCCGAGTTCTCGGTTGCTAACAAAGTGCTCTATCAGGGCATCGACGCTGGCAACGTGGCTTTGGGCCGTACGTTCACTTTCGGAATGAGAATTAATCTTTAAACGACCGATGACAATGAAAACGAAATCATATATCATAGCAACATTCCTTGGAATGTGCATGGCTTTCACTTCCTGCCAGGATTTCATGGAGACCGATTCCGACCGACAGATCTTCGAGCCTAAACTCGACCAGAAGACCGACTCGATGTTCTACACGCTGGGAATCCTCAAGAGTGTGCAGCAAGCCATCGACCAGTATGTGTTGGTCAACGAGATGCGCGGCGACCTGACTGAGGTCAACAAATACACGCAGACCGACCTGCGTCGTTTGGCCGACTTCTCAGCCGACGCCACCAACAAGTATGACTCGGCATACCTTTATTATCGTATCATCAACAACTGCAACTATTACATTGCCCACCGCGACACCTCGCTACGTACCGGTAGCCGTCAGGTGGCCATGCAAGAGTATGCACAAGCCTATGCCATCCGTGCTTGGACTTATCTGCAATTGGCCAAGACCTATGGCACCGTGCCATTCTACACCCATCCCGTGACTAGCATCTCGCAGGCCAATGAAGTGATGGAAACGAAAGACCTGCAAGGCATTTGCGATGCACTCATCCCCGACCTGCTGCGTCTGGCCAACCAGTCGTCGACTTTGGGAACCGCCGACACCACTTACATTGGTGTGCCGCGCTATGGTGACATTGTTGCCGGCAACTTCAACAACGGTGGACGTAAGACCGTTTACAGCCATCGCTTGATGTTCCCCATCGACCTCGTTCTGGGTGACCTCTATTTGGAGAGCGGACAATATGAGCAAGCTGCTAAGGCTTACTTCAACTACATTGTCAACAACCGTTTGACCATGTCGCCTATCTATGCCAGTGTTTCCAACATTCCTAATAGGCGTAATAACGAGATGCCCAACGACTTTATGAGTTATTCATCGGCACCTAGTTGGACGGATATCTTCGCACGCGACCCGGGCGGCCAGCCTGACATCATCACTTTGGTGCCCATGGCTGTCAACCGTCTGCGCGGTGAAACCACATCGCTGCCCCAACTCTTTGGCTACGACCTCTATTCTACCGAAGTCTTGTCTGATGATACTGTCAGCACGTTCATCTCCAGCACAATGTTCCTCGAGGAGCGCGAGATTGACGCCTCGGCATCTTTCAAAGCTATGGCCGAAGCACAGGACTACTACTATCAAGCTGCATCGGCCACTGCTGACATAGGCAAGTCGGTGCTCTTGGGCGACATGCGCTACTATGCTACATTTATCTCTCGCCAGTCGGAAACAACACGCGAGAACTTCGATGTCATGCGTAAGTTCAATTATGGTAACATTCCTGTTTATCGTGGATCAACAGTTTACCTGCGTTTGGCTGAGGCGCTCAACCGCATGGGCTATCCCGATGCTGCATTTGCTATCTTAAAAGATGGTATTAACTCCACGCCGACGCTCATCGACACTACTTATATTCGTCCGGCTACACGTGAGATGTTCACCAACATCATCCCCTTCTATTCCGAACGTTACCGCTCTTATTTCACCACCAACTATGGCATACATGGTCACGGGTGCGGATATACACGCGGAAAATCATCGGTCTATCAGATGGACACCATCGTGGGCAAGAAGTTGGAAGAACTGCAACGCGTTTACCACATCCAGCCCACAGGCACTCTCAACGATACCATCAACGCTGTTGAGGACTTGCTCTGCGACGAATATGCTTTGGAGTTCGCTTACGAAGGCAACCGCTTTGGCGACCTCTGCCGCATAGCCCGCCACAAGAACCGTGCCAATCTCTACGAGAGCAACTTCGGTGGACGTTGGCTTGCCACAAAGTTGGCCTATAAGAATCCTGTGGTGAACTTGGCTGAAGAACGCAACTGGTTCTTGCCATTCAAGTAATAGGCGGAATCAGAGATATAAAGAGAGAGAATGAAGAGTGGAGGCAAACCGTTGCCTCCACTCTTTTTGCTGATGCATGAAAATCACTTTGTCAGTAAAATCGCCGTTTTGTTGACAAAATGTAAGGTAAAAGACGGTTCTAAATAACCGTTTTGTTGAATCTTTTTACTTATCGCCCGATTTCCCCACAGCTATGCTTTGACCTTCTCAAAGATATGCTTTGACCGCCTCATAGCTATGCTTTGACAAGCTCAAAGCATAGCTTACATTTTGTCAGATGATAGCTTTTGGTTTTTCTGCTTATCGCTGACGCAAATTCATGCGTGCCTCCACAACATTTACAACATAGTCGCCAAGTTTCTCGCACTCGCTGATGAGATCCATGTAGATGGTACCCACAGCGTAGGTGTATTCGTGGTTGTTGATGTCCACGATGTTTTGCGCTTTCAGTTGATTGCGGAAGTTGTTGATTTCATTCTCGATGTTGAACGTGCGGTTGATGTCGTACGACTCTTTGCGCCCGCCCATCAGACGGTTCATCTGTGTGAGGGCATTGTCAGTGAGCTGCATCATTTGGTGGATGTGCTCGTATTGGCGTTCGGTGAAGTGATCCTGTTTGCCCTGTACCTTGCGGTTGAGGGTGCGAGCCATGTTGTAGCACGAGTCGCCTATAGACTCCAGCTCGCTGATTTCGCGCAACATGGCACGAATCTTGGCTTTTGTTTCATCGGAAAGATGGGCATCTGACACTTGGTCGAGATAATTGGCGATTTCCAGTTCCATGCTGTCGGAGATTCCTTCGTATTTCTCTATGCGGGAGAAGAGTTTGGTGAATTTCTGCAAGTCTTTCTCGCCAAGCAGTTCGTTCACCATACCGAACATACGCTGCATGCGCTCAGAAAACGATTGAATTTCTTTTTGCGCCTCAAGCACCGAGAGCTCGGGGGTCTTCATGAAGCCTGCGGTAATGAAATGCAAACGGAAATCCTCTTCTTCATCAACTTTCTTAGATTTGATAACCCAACACACAAAGCGTTCGATTTGTGGGATAAACCAAATGAGTATAAATGTGTTAATCACATTGAAGCAGGTGTGGAAGGCGGCAAGTACAAAAGAGAGTTTGGCGGCATTGGCAAGGAAAGCCTGTGCGCCAGCCGACTCTTTAGTGATAGTTACATCGTAGCCCACCATTTGGCAGACCATATCCACGAACGGACGGAAAAGGAACAAAATCCAGATAACACCAAACACGTTGAAGAACATGTGTGCCAAAGCCGCTCTTCGAGCTTGTGTGTTGGCCGACATGGCCGCTATGTTTGAGGTGACAGTAGTGCCGATGTTTTCACCCATCACCAGCGCAATACCTTGATAGATGGGCAGCACGCCGCTCGAACAGAGTATCATGGTGATAGCCATAACGGCTGCTGACGACTGCACACAGAAGGTTAAAATGCCACCCAATAGCAAGAAGGTTATAGTGGTGAGGAAAGAGTTCGGGTCGAACGAAGCAAAGAAGTCCAAAACGGCTTGCTGTTCGCCCAAATGCATGTCAATGCCGGTTTGGCGCAAGGTGCCAAGTCCGAGGAACAGGAAAGCTATACCGAAGAGGAAATCGCCGATGATGCGGCGTTTCTTCATGTAGATGAGGATGATGCCGATGAAGAAGGCCGGATAGACGAAGTCGGTAATGTTGAACGAGAATCCGAGCGACATGATCCAAGCGGTCAGCGTGGTTCCGATGTTTGCACCCATGATGACGGATATGGCTTGGGCAAGTGTGAGCAAGCCTGCGTTCACAAACGAAACGGTCATCAGCGTGGTAGCTGTACTCGACTGCACGGCGGCGGTGACGAACATACCCGTCAGCATGCCTGTGAAACGGTTGGTGGTCATGGCGCCAAGGACGTGACGCAGTTGCGGTCCGGCCATTTTCTGAAGGCTCTCGCTCATTGACTTCATACCGAACATCAATAGTGCGAGCGAACCCAGAAGCTTGAAAATAATCCAAATCGACATGTATGGAAAACTGAATAATTAAAATTAAAATATAAGTTTATCAATAAAAAATCACAAAATCTTTATCTTTCGTTCTTCATTCTTCATTTTTATTCGTACCTTTACACGGTCAAACTTTTAATGAAAACTTGTAACGACTATGAAACAGGAAATTCAAATCCGTTGCAAAAATAATAAAAAAACTCAAAAAATAGCAATTGGAAGTTCACTTTCTGATGTTTTTCGTGAATTAAATGCTGATGGCTCGCTAACCGACCAGCAAAATATGCCCTGCGGACCTGTAACAGCCAAAGTGAATAACAAGGTTGAGGGTATGGGCTTCCGTCTCTATCATCCCAAGGATATCGAGTTTTTGGGAATGGACTCACCTGCAGGATCGCGTGCCTATACACGCACCTTGTTCTTTGTACTTTGCAAGGCCGTGCGCGACCTTTATCCCGATGGTGCTGTGGTCATCGACATCCCGGTGTCGAATGGTTATTACTGTAACTTGAAGATTGGTCGTCCTGTTGTGCAGCAAGATGTTGACAATTTGCGCCAGCGTATGCAGCAGATCATTGATGCTGCAATGCCCATCCGTCGCCATGAGGCTCCTACAGATGAGGCCATTAAGTTGTTCAGCGCCTTGGGAACCCATTCGAAAGTGAAGTTGCTGGAGACATTGGGTTCGCTATACACCACATATTATGACCTCGACGGTTTTGTGGACTATTTCTATGGTGCTTTGCTGACCAATACCAGCCAGCTCTATCTCTATGGACTGGAGAAATATTACGATGGTCTATTGCTCCGCATCCCGTCGGTGAAGGACCCTCAAACTCTTGGCGAGATGACCCGCCAGGACAAGATGTTTGAAATCTTCAAGGAGCACCATCGCTGGCAGAATATCCTGGGAATCGGAACTGTCGGTGAGTTCAATTCCGCTGTTCAGGCCGGTCATGTGAATGATATTATTAATGTGAGCGAAGCACTGCAAGAGAAGCGCATCGGTCAGATTGCCGATGAGATTGCTGCAAGGCAAGGCGTTAAGATGGTGCTCATCGCAGGTCCTTCATCGAGTGGAAAGACCACCACATGCAAACGACTTTCCATCCAACTGCTCACCAACGGCATCAAGCCCGTGCAGATTTCTCTAGATGATTATTTCGTTGACCGCGAGTTTACGCCAAAGGATGAAAAAGGGGATTACGATTATGAAAGCATCTATTCTTTGAATCTGGAATTGCTTAACAATCAACTCGCAGCCCTATTCCGAGGCGAGGAGGTGGAGTTGCCTCATTATAACTTCCATACTGGCCGTAGTGAACGGAGCGGGAAACGGCTTAAGCTGGAGAAACACCAAGTGCTCGTGGTAGAAGGTATACACGCCCTCAATCCCTTGTTGACGGCACAGATTCCTGACGACCAGAAGTATCGCGTTTATGCTTCTGCATTGACTACCATTTTGCTGGACACTCACAATTATATTCCCACGACAGACAACCGCCTCTTGCGCCGTATCATCCGCGACGTGAAGTACCGTGGTTGTTCAGCAGCTGAAACCATTCGCCGATGGCCTAGTGTGCGCGCTGGCGAGAGCAAATGGATATTCCCGTTCCAGGAGAATGCCGACGCCATGTTCAATACAGCTATGATTTATGAACTTGCCGTCATTCGCACTCAGGCTGAGCCTGCCCTCGAGCAGGTTCATGAGAACTGCCCTGAATACGCGGAGGCTTATCGGCTGAGGAAATTCCTGAAGTATTTCGAACCCGTATCATTCACCAATCTGCCTCCTACGTCGCTCTTACGCGAGTTCTTGGGTGGCAGTTCATTCGAGTATTGACAATTAGCAATTAACAAAAACCTATCATCCAACACCTATAAAAATCATGTCTGAACAAATCGAAGTTAAAGAATTAGAGCAAGTCGTCGTCAGATTCTCTGGTGACTCGGGCGATGGAATGCAACTTGCTGGTAGCATCTTCTCAACTGTTTCCGCTACTGTAGGAAACGGAATATCCACATTTCCCGACTATCCTGCTGACATCCGTGCCCCGCAAGGCTCGTTAACGGGCGTCAGTGGTTTTCAGGTCCACATCGGAGCTGGGCGTGTATACACTCCTGGTGACCTCTGTGACGTGCTCGTGGCTATGAATGCCGCAGCATTGAAGACACAGTTGCGCTACGCCAAGCCTCAAGCCACCATCATCATCGACACCGACTCTTTCGGCCCCAATGACTTGAAAAAGGCCGAGATTGCCAGCGATGACTATTTGCAGGAATTGGGTATCGATCCCGACCGCGTCATCGCATGCCCCATCACGAAGATGGTGAAAGATTGCCTTGCCGACTCTGGTATGGACAACAAGGCTGTCTTGAAGTGCCGCAATATGTTCCCGCTCGGACTCGTGTGCTGGCTATTCAATCGCGATATCGCACTTGTTGAGAACTTCTTACGAGAGAAATTCCAACGTAAACCCGAAATTGCAGAAAACAACATAAAAGTGGTGAATGCTGGATACGATTATGGACATAATATCCATGCTTCTGTACCTGCAACTTATCGTATTGAGTCGAAAGTGAAAGTGCCCGGCCAATATATGGACATCACGGGTAACAAGGCTACAGCCTACGGACTCATGGCAGCCGCTGAAAGGGCTGGATTGCGTCTTTTCCTTGGCTCTTATCCCATCACTCCCGCAACCGACATCCTTCATGAACTTGCCAAACACAAGTCGATGGGCGTCATCACCGTGCAATGTGAAGACGAAATCTCTGGCTGCGCCAGCGCTGTCGGAGCTTCTTTTGCAGGAGCATTGGCTGCAACAAGCACATCTGGACCTGGCATTTGCCTGAAGAGTGAAGCCATCAACCTCGCCGTCATCGACGAGCTTCCTCTTGTTGTCATCGACGTGCAGCGTGGCGGACCTTCTACAGGACTGCCCACCAAGAGCGAGCAGACCGACCTGCTGCAGGCACTCTACGGGCGAAACGGTGAGTCGCCAATGCCCGTTATTGCTGCGACCAGTCCTACGAACTGTTTCGATGCAGCGTTTATGGCTGCTAAGATTGCACTCGAACACCTCACCCCAGTCATTCTCCTTACCGATGCCTTCATCGCTAATGGTTCGTCGGCTTGGAAACTCCCAACCATCGACGAACTTCCTGAGATTCATCCACACTATGCCACCGATGACCAGAAATATCGCTACACGCCATATCTGCGCGATCCAGAGTCCCATGTGCGCTACTGGGCAGTTCCTGGACAAGAGGGTTTCCAGCACATCCTTGGCGGACTCGAAAAGGATGGAAAGACGGGAGCCATCTCAACCGAACCCGAGAACCATAACCATATGGTCATCCAGCGCTATGATAAAGTGCAGCGCATACCGGTTCCCGATCTTCAGGTCGAAGGCGACAGCGATGATGCAGAACTGCTTATCGTTGGTTTCGGTTCTACTTATGGGCATCTTTACTCAGCTATGCAGGAACTTCAGAAACGCGGACATCGCGTTGCGCTTGCACAGTTCCAATACATCAACCCACTGCCACGTAACACCGCTGAAGTGTTGAAGCGCTACAAGAAAGTGGTCGTTGCAGAGCAAAACCTTGGACAGTTCCGCGCTTATCTGCGCATCCGCATCAATGGATTTGTTCCTTACAAGTTCAACCAAGTTAAAGGACAACCATTTGTAGTCAGCGAACTTGTTCATGCATTCGAACAAATCATTGCTTCTTAAATATCCATAACACCTAAAGGAAATCATTCCTGAATTATCATCCTAAACAAAAAAACAATATGCAACAATATACACCACAAGACTTCAAAAAGGGACAACCACGATGGTGTCCCGGATGCGGCGACCACTTCTTCCTCGCCAGCCTCCACAAGGCAATGGCTGAAATCGGCGTACCACCTTATCAGACTGCCGTTATCAGCGGCATCGGATGCAGCAGCCGACTGCCCTATTATGTGAACACTTACGCTATGCAGACCATTCACGGACGTGCTGCTGCGATCGCCACAGGAGCAAAAGTTGTCAACCCTGATCTTACCATTTGGCAAATCAGCGGTGATGGTGATGGGCTTGCCATCGGCGGAAACCATTTTATACATGCCATGAGGCGCAACATCGACATCAATATCGTGCTCCTCAACAACCGCATCTACGGACTCACGAAAGGACAATACAGTCCTACCAGTCCTCGTGGATTCGTTTCCAAATCGTCACCTTACGGTACCGTCGAAGATCCTTTCCGTCCTGCCGAGCTCGCCTTTGGCGCACGTGGAACGTTTTTCGCACGCTCTGTAGCCAACGATGGCAACGAAACGGTAGAGATTCTTAAAGCCGCACAACAGCATAAGGGTGCTGCCGTATGCGAGATTCTGCAAAACTGCGTTATCTTCAACAATGGTTGCTACGACCCCATCTATACCAAGGACGGGCGCAAACGCAACGCCATCTATGTGCGACACGGCGAGAAACTGCTTTTTGGCGAAAACAACGAATACGGTCTCATGCAAGATGGATTCGCTCTCAAAGTGGTGAAAATCGGTGAGAACGGCATCACACTCAATGACATCCTCGTACACGATGCTCATTGCGCGGACACCACGCTCCAGCAGAAACTAGCCACAATGGACCTTGAAGAAGGTTTCCCCATCGCACTCGGTGTCATTCGCGATGTTGCAGCACCCACCTACGACCAGGCTGTGCATGCACAAATAGACGAAATAAGTGCTAAGAAACCTTATCACAACTTCATGGAACTGCTCCAGACGCAGGACACATGGGAAGTGAAATAGACAAAACTTACACCCATCTAACACCTTGCAGTCCTCTGCAAGGTGTTTTTTATTGTCCATCACCTTTAAAAAGTCATTGTCTTTGCGTGTAAAACTCCATATAGAATCGTATATATTAATGAAAACAAAAATACGAACGACAATGAAAAAAATACTACTCGCCATACTCTCTTTAATGGCTTTCATCGCAATTCCCTCTCAAGCGCAAAACACAACTGTGCTCTTCGACTTCTCCTCCACCTCTGACCAAAGCGGACAGTTCGGTGGAACGCTCGAAGGTGGAGCACAACTCACGCGATACGCAGATACCGACATCCTTGAGCTCGGCTCTGAGGGAGGATGGTTCCAGTTCGATGGGCAACTCGCTGAGTTCCTCGCCCGACTTGATGGCGACTATACCATCTCCACTAACGTCTTTCTGCCAACCACTCTTCCCTCTGCGGGTGAACAGCCTGTGTTCCTCTTCGGGAAAAATGACACCCGAGCTGGCATACTGTTCGATGCCGCCACGTCAAGTTTTACTATCTCCACAGGCGACGATGCCACCGCAGAGACCATCCAGTTGGCAGATGCCATCGAGCGTGGTGTGTGGAACAATATTGTCATCGTTAGACGTTCCGGGCGAACAACCCTTTACGTGAATAAATCGGTGTCACGCTCCACCAAGACTAGTTTCTCGCCAGCTAGCGTATCGCCGCTTACTTCTAACCTTTGCCTCGGCCGCGGATTCGATGGTGCTACGTTACAAGGTGCAAAATATGCCAACTTCCTCATTAGTGACTTCGCTGCCACCAACATTCCCACACTCCGTGAGGGTGCCACACGGCTCAATGCCTACGAAGACTCACTCCGACAGGTGCAACGCGCCTACGAAGACTCCTTAGCGCTGCTGAAGGATATGCGTGCCTTCACCCTTGGCGATGTCAGTGCTTTGTCAGATGACATTTACTTGCCACGCATCTACAAAGGACGAATCAACATCACTTGGGAGACCAGCGACAGCAAGGTCATCACCGCCGACGGACACATCACCCGTCCGCGCGCAGGCAACCCTATTGCCCATGCCGTCCTCACTGCCTATCTCTCTGCCACATGCCTTTCTGGAGGCAAATGTGCCGACACGTTGCGCTTTGAAGTGAGAGTCATTCCCGAGATGACCGATGCCGAGTCGGTGGAATATGCTATCGCCCAATTACGCTCAAAGTTGCGATTGAACAACGTTTATGGCAACATCACCTTGCCCACTACAGGCGAGAAGGGTACCGTCGTCCTTTGGAAGTCCGAAGACCCCGAATGGCTCACCGATGACGGACGCGTGATGAAACTACCTGCCACTGGTGAAGGCTACAAGACGGTCAATCTCATCGCTACTGTCATCAAAAACAACGAGCGGCAGCAGCATGTCTTCCCCGTACGACTACACGAACAGGAGCCCTATTCGGCCTATCTCTTCGTCTATTTCCCCTCCAACCAAGACGAGAACATCTATTACGCCCTCTCCACCGACGGCTACAACTACACGCCCATCAATAATGGAAGGATGGTCGTCTCTAGCGACACCATATCTCTCAAGCAGGGCGTGCGCGACCCGCATGTTCTGCGCGCCCCCGATGGAATGTTCTATATGGTTTGCACCGATATGCGCTCTGCACAAGGGTGGGACAGCAACCGTGGTCTCGTCATGATGAAGTCTAAGGACCTCATACATTGGACGCACAGCCGCGTGAACTTCCCCGACAAGTATGCCGGCACCACCTTTGCTAAGGTCACACGCGTGTGGGCACCCGAAACCATATGGGACCCCGACTATGAGAACGCCGACGGCACACGTGGACGACTGATGGTTTACTTCTCCATCCTCACTACCGATAACACCGCCCCCTACGACAAAGACTTCTATTGCTACGCCAACGACGATTTCACCGACCTCCTCGGCCAACCCACCTTCTTCTACGACCGCGGCTCGGCCACCATCGACATGGATATTGTCTTCAACGAAAACGATTCCCTCTACCACGGTTTTTACAAGAACGAGGGGCAGGGAGGAATCTGTAAGGTAACCGCCTCTCGACTTACGCCACTACCTGGACAACCAAACGGAAGCCAATGGGGCAAGCCCTCTGAAACCCTACAGCAGACGACGGAGCGTGTTGAAGGTGCTGGCGTTTTCAAACGCATCAACAGCGATGAGTGGATTCTGATGTACGACTGCTACGACAACAAGCACTACCAGTTCTGCTCGTCAACTGACCTCGAGCATTTCACGTTCGTCAAGAATACCGAGACCACTGGTGCTTTCACACCACGTCACGGAACCGTAATCCCTATCACACCTGAAGAGACGCAGGCCTTGCTCGAAGCATTCCCGACAGCCAACCTGAGAACCACTATCGAAGGGTCTGCCAGCCGTTTTGCCAAGCAAGAGAACATTCTCATCGCGGGCACCAATGTCACTATCCCCGTAAGCCCCGATGCCGACCTTAGTGCTTTTGACCCGCAACTAACTGTGTCTGTGGGAAGTACAATCACTCCTATCGGTCCGCAAGACTTTACCCAAGGACCTGTCGCTTACGTGGTGTCGAACGGTGTGACGAGTCGCACCTATCGCGTCGAGGTCACTGCTGAGGCCAACCCAGTTATCCCCGGATTCCATGCCGACCCCGAAGTGCTGTTCTCACAACAGACAGGTCGCTTCTACATCTATCCCACCACCGACGGTTATGACGGTTGGGGCGGATTCTCGTTCGACGTATTCTCGTCGCCCGACCTTGTGCACTTCACCAACGAGGGCACCTTCCTTGACCTCTCCACCTCGCAGGTGCCGTGGGCCACAGGTAACGCTTGGGCACCCTGCATAGAAGAGAAACTGGTGGACGGAGCATGGAAATACTTCTTCTACTTTAGTGGACAAAACCCATCGGCAGGTAAAAAAACATTGGGCGTGGCTGTTGCTGACAGCCCCACAGGACCTTTCAAGGCTTCTGTCGCACCCTTGTTCACCGAAACCAGCGGCGGACAGATGATTGACTCCGATGTGTTCACCGACCCCGTGAGTGGTCAGACCTATTTCTATTATGGCAACGGATTGATGCACTACCGTTTGCTTGCCGACGACATGCTCAGCGTAGGACCCGAGTTCACCATCACGCCTACGGGCGGCACTCTTGCTGACTATGCTTACCGCGAAGGCACCTACGTGTTCTATCGTAACGGCCTATACTATTTCCTTTGGAGCGTCGATGATACGGGGGCTGCCAACTATCATGTGGCCTACGGAACGAGCACCAGTCCTACAGGCCCCATTCGTGTGGCTAAGGAGCCTATTGTCATCATCCAAGACCCCAACCACCAGATTTATGGAACGGGCCACAACTCTATCATCAACAATCCAGGAACCGACGATTGGTACATTGTCTATCACCGCATCAATCGCTCTTATCTGAACAACGGTCCTGGCACACACCGCGAAGTGTGTATCGACCGATTGACTTTCAACGCCAATGGCACCATTCAGCAGGTGACGCCCACACGCCGAGGCATCAACCCCGTCAGCATCGACATCGAGAAACAATGGGCTGGCATTCAACAACAGCCAATCGTCTCAAGGCAAGATGCAGCTACAGCTACGTATTTCACTATAGATGGACGTTCGTTGGGACAGAAAGCCCCCACCACTCCCGGCATCTATATCCGCCGCGAAGCTACTGCCAACGGACAGATGCGCGCTATGAAAATTGTGAAAACAGCAGAATGAAAAAGGCCTTCCGAGGTTGCTGGTTGTAAATAAAATTCTGAATTTCACCCCCTAAAAACGGGCATCTTTTTGAAACGGAAAAGATTTTGGTGCGAAAAAGGCCAAAATTTGATATTTTCGGAAGTTGTTGATAATCAACGGCTTCCGTTTTTCTTACACTTTATTGACCCTCAAAAACGATGCTTTTGGGTTGTCAGAGCTATGCTTTGAGGCTCTCATTTGTGGCAAATGAGCGGCTCAGATGCCGCAAATGACAAGGTCAAAGGCCACAAATGACATCCTCAGAAGCCACAAGTGACAACTTGGCCAGCAAAAAGTGAAGGCGGAAAAACACAAAAGTAAATATTCTTTACATATTTCATTTCTAGATTGCACGGAAAAGTCGACAAAAATTTGTCGTGGTTTTTCATAAGAAAAAAGCTGTGAAAGCAATGATATGGACAATAGAAGCAGAGAGGAAAAGAGCATAGAAAAGCCAAAAAACGAAGGCAAATCCATTTGCAAATCAGTTTTTATTTGTATCTTTGCATCAAAATGATGAAAACACTCTTTTGTGAAAACAAACTAGTTAATTCTAAATATACGATGAAAAGACTGTTCGTTCTTTCGCTGTTGTTGTTGTCGTTGGCTTTGCAGGTTGAAGCCATCCGGCCGCGTCATGTTGCGTTTCCCGTTACACAAAGCGACGGTACTCAAGTGATGGTTTATAAGAATGGCGACGGCCACTTGGCTTTCTATACTACACTCGACAACCGTGTGGTGGTTAAGAACGGCCAAGGCGACTTGTGCTATGCTGTTCTCGATAGGGCAGGTAACCTTGTGGCAGGCAACGTGATGGCTCACAACGAGGCTGACCGCTCGGCTACAGAGGTTGCCTACGTGGAATCGTATGCTTTGCAACCTGAAAATGCTGCCGTGAAGAAGAAGGCCCAACGCCGCCGTTCGCCGAAGCGACCTGCCTGCTATGCATCTACTGAAGACGGATTGGGCAAATACGGACAAAGTGGAATGGGGGCTGTGAACAGCATCGGAGAATACACCATTCCCGTGATTATGGTGCAGTTCAAGGATTTGAAGTTCAAGTCGACAACCACAAAAGCCAAGATGAACCGCTATTACAACCAGGAGGGCTATGCAGAGGAAAACTTGTGTGTGGGTTCGGTGCGTGATTATTTCAAGAGCCAGAGTCGTGGAATGTTTATCCCTACGTTCGACATTGTGGGCACTGTGACACTCGACAAGGCTTATGCTGATTATGGTAAGAACATCACCAGCGGCGAATATAAAGACTGCGATGTGGGATTGGCCGAAGACAATTTCTTTGTGGTTGAATCCGTCAAGAAGGCGGTTGAAAGCGGTGTGGACTTCAGCAAGTATGCGGTAAATGGTAGTGTCCCATTGGTGAGCATTCTTTATGCAGGTCCTGGCGAAGCTACTGAAGACGATGATGGTGAAGACTACATTTGGCCTTGCGAATTCGATATCGACGAAGATATCGAGGGCGTGCATTTCAATTCCTACTTTGTAGGCAACGAACTATATTACGATGGCTCGCTGATGGGAATGGGTGTGTTCTGCCATGAATTCGGCCATGCGTTGGGTTTGCCCGATTTTTATTGCACAAACTATAGTTATAGCTTTGATGATGGGCTGAGCAACTGGTCGATTATGGATACTGGAGCATACGTGAAAGACTCTCGTTCGCCTGTCGGTTATAATGCCTACGAGCGCAGCTATTTGGGTTGGCTCGACATTCCCGAACTGACCGAGGAGGGCGACGTGACACTGGATAATATTAATGATGAGGATGGAAATCCAGCTGTATTAATCAGGAACTCGCAGAAAGAGTATTTCATTTTGGAGAACCGTCAGCCTGGTACGTGGTATCCCGATGACATGGGTAGCGGATTGTTGCTGACTCGCTTTGCCTACGACCGTTTTGAATGGGACGAGAACACTCTGAACAACGTCAAGAAAAAGAAACGCGCAATGGTTATCACCGCTGATGGCGAGAAGATGTATTATTCTGGTTCGCAAGGCAATCTTTATGGAAACGGGAAGAACAACATCACTAGCCTGCCGCTCTATAATGGTTCCAAGTTGACCGCTAAGCCTGTCTATAACATCACGAAGAACGATGACGGAACAATCACGTTCAGTTACTTAGTGAATACGGGTGGCGAAATAGTTGAACCTACTGATGAAAATATGTTTGTGAAGGTGACAGATGAAGGACAGATAGCTGTCGGCAACCATTATATCCTCGTAAACGAGGCTGCTGGTGTGGCAGCTGGCGAATTGAATTCCAAGTATTTGGAAGCTGTTGAGGTGGAAATGGGAGACGGTACGGTTGTTATCGACCCGACCGAGGTTGCGGTGTTTACGTTGGGCGGGAATGCTGCCGGCTATTCGTTGATGAATGTTGCTGGCGAATATCTCACGACTTATGAAAATCGCAAGTTGGAATATGTCGGTACAGCATCGCCTGTTTGGGAGATTAACTATTCGATGAGTGCCGAAGGATTCATCGTGGAGAGCGAGGACTTCGGCAAGATTCAATACAACAAGGACGTGCCCCGCTTCTTGAACTATATGAGTGGAACGCAGTCAGCGGCAGTGCTCTATGTGAGCGAATCGTCACAAGGTGGTGGCGGTGAAACGCCTGTTGATCCCGTAATCGACCCCTCGGGTGGAGATGTGGTTGCTGGTGAAGGAAAGTTCAAGCGTGTGGAGAGTAATTCCGACTTGGAACCTAATCGCAACTATCTGATTGTCTACCAGGTTTCGGAAACCGCTGGTGTGGCGCTGAGTGGTGTGACTAATAATATTGGTGGCAAGGTTGATGTTGATATTGAAAACAACATCATCGACAACACAAAAGCTGGTGCAGCTACGGTGGCACTGTTGGATGGCGGCAACGGAAGGTGGTTAATGAAGTTGGATGATGTCTATCTGCAATACGACAAGCCTGTAGGAACGAAGAGCAACAACTATCTTTATGTGACCGATGATGCATCTGACGCTGGAACATTGTGGATTGTTAGTGCGACGGATGGCATTACGAATGCTTTCAATACTGAACGCAAGCTGCAATATAACAAATCTTCGAATGGATTGCGATTCTGTTGTTATATGGGAACGCAGCAAGATGTGACGCTCTATAAGGAGCTTGTCACAACGACAGGTGTCGACGAACTTCCATCACCCTTTATTCATCACCCATCTGTCATCTATGACTTATCGGGTCGTAGGTTGCAAAATGTATCTCTCCATCAATTGCCAAAGGGAATATATATAATGGGTGGTAAGAAGTATGTGGTGAAATAATCGTTCATAGAAATGTCTTTTGATAGATAAATGATATTCCTAATACTGAATTAACATGAAAAAGAAAGAAATGAAGATGCCGAAGCGGAATCGCGCTTCGGTTGGACTATTGGCAGCGCTCGCGCTGTTGTGTTTAATGGGATGCAATGCTTCTCCAAAAGCATCAGAAGGCGGTGGAAGCGAAACAATTGCTGATGCTCAGGAGGAGGTGGCCGCTCCGTCGGTCGAAGATGTAAAGGATGTATTCATGGCAGCTCCGAAGATTGAAACCGACGGCGAGGGCTTGATTGCGTTGGGACAATGCCCGCAGACGGACAAGCATCTGAAGGTGGTGTTGGCTGACGACAATACGAAGGCGGAGATTTATTACGACGGCAAGTTGTTGCAGACGGTGGAGGATAAGGAGGGTGCGCTGGTGGCTGCTGGCGGTGATATTCCTGTGAGGTTCATGGATGCGAACTTCGATGGTCTGACCGATATCTTCATCGGTCCGGGTGAGTCGCGTACTTATAGCACGCTGTTGGTTTGGAATTCGGCGAGCGAGAAGTTTGAGCGCATCGGAACGTTGGGTGAGCCATCGTTGCAGGGCTTCATGCTGGAGCCTGGCACAAAGTCGGTCTACGAGGGTGGCAGCGCCTCGTATTGCTTGTTTGTTGTGACGCGCGGTGCATGGGATGGTGGCGAACTGAAAACAAAGGAGAAACTGTTTTGCGTCTCTGACCCCAGCCAGTATGTTGCCAACAACGTGAGCGACAAATTCTCTTTGCGTGATGATAATGATGGCGAGGAAATGGCGACGCGGTTAGCCAACGAATTGCCTGGGAACTGGAAGAATGTGGTTGCTATCTACGGCTTGGAATAGGGGCTTGGAAAAATTAAAGAATGATGCGATGGCATAACTCGTCATCGCATCATTCTTTTTGTATTCTATTCTTTCTAGAATTCTTTCAACGCCCGTTGCACGATATGGTTTTGCTGGTTCATGATAGCAAAGTATTCGGACATGTCCCAAAGGTCGCGGGCAATGAGGGCTTTCAGCTGTGTGCGTAGCATAGGCATCGTTTGCTGCCATTCTTCATCGGGATTCTTGATTTTTATCTTGTCCTTCTCAGCTTGTGCTTTGATTTTGTCTATCAGCGCCTGTGGCACTTCGAACTCACGGTTGAACTGTTCGAAGGTCTTATATCTGGACTGCAGTTGTTTGCGGTTTTGGTCGACGTACTGCAGGTTGGCATTGATGATGATGCTCTTGGCTGCGAGCTGCCGATGGAGTGGGGTGTATTGCAGTGTGTCTAGTGGTACGAAGATGTCGGGCATGATGCCGCCTCCGCCATAGACGGGACGATGGCGACGAAGGGTGTAAGTCTTCAGCGAGTCTTCGAAGTGGATGCTGTCGGCAGAGTAGAGTTCGCCGTGCTTGAACCGTTTCTCAATGTCTTCGGCATATTCCTTGGATTCTCCTTTCACGTAAGGTTTTTGGATGCACCGTCCTGAGGGCGTGTAGTAATGGGCGACGGTGAGCCGTATCATGGAACCGTCTGAAAACTCGATGGGCCGTTGCACAAGTCCCTTGCCAAAGGTGCGTCGCCCGATGACGATACCGCGGTCTTGGTCTTGGATGGCTCCTGAAACGATTTCAGCAGCCGAGGCGGTGTATTCGTTCACGAGAACAATGACACGTGGCAATGCCTCGCCTTGGGTTCCCGCAGCGGAAGAAGAGGTGGGGATGAGGAGTCCGTTGCCTTCAGCTTTGAATTCTTGGCGAGGGACGCTGCGTCCTTGCGTATAGACGATGAGGTCGCCGTGTTGTAGGAATTGGTTGGCTATTTGCACAGCCGACTGCAGATATCCGCCTCCGTTGTCTTGTAGGTCGAGGATAAGACTGGTGGCATGCTGGTCTTGCAGTTTTCTGTAGGCATCCATGAATTCGTCGAAGGTGGTTGCACCAAACGAACCGATGCGTATGTAGCCGACTTCTGGTCGAATCATGTATGCGGCGTCGAGTGTATGGACGGGAATCTTGTCGCGTGTGACGGTGAACTTCAGGTGTCCGTTGATGCCTCTACGCACGATGCCCAGTTCCACTTTCGTTCCTTTCTTGCCTCGCAGACGCTTCATGATTTCCTCTTTCGACATCTTAACACCAGCAATGGCGCTGTCGTTGACGGTGACAATGCGGTCGCCAGCAAGGATTCCCACCTTCTCTGATGGTCCACCAAGCACGGGCTGAATGACGAGAAGTGTGTCTTCAACCATATTGAACTGCACACCGATGCCTTCGAACGACCCTTGCAGTGGCTCGTTTATGGCTTTAGTCTCTTTGGCAGTGGAGTAGGCGGAGTGCGGGTCGAGTTTCTCAATCATACCTCGTATGCCGTCTTCCACAAGTTTCTGCTCGTCGACGGAGTCTACATAGAGATTGTTGATGGCCATTTCGGCAATCTGAAGTTTACGGATAGGGCTTTCGCTTCCAAGGTTCAGTCGCATTTGCGCGAGAGAGAATTGGCAACAAAAGGCATACAAAAGTATAAGGATATTTCTTTTCATTTTCTTCGTTGGTGTGTAATAAAGTGTTGGTTGCAGTTGTTAATCTTTATTCTTTTTCTCCCTCCTCGTCTTCAGGCAAGTCTTCTTCGATAACAAGGTTATCAATGATGAAGTTTTGCCTTTCGGGAGTATTCTTTCCCATGTAGTATTCGAGGAGTTTTTGCACTTGGTCGTTCTTGTGGAGTGTAACTTGTTCCAATCGCATGTCTGGGCCGATGAAATGCACGAATTCCTCAGGCGATATTTCTCCAAGTCCCTTGAAGCGGGTGATTTCGGGGTCGGGTCCGAGTTCTTGGATGGCCTTCAGCCGTTCTTCGTCGCTGTAGCAATAGTGGGTGATAAAGTCCGATTTTTTTGCGTTGGATGCCTGTTGCTTGGCATCAGCCTCGGCGATGACTTGTTTGTTCTTAATTTTAGTTCTTCGGTTGCGAACACGGAAAAGTGGTGTCTGCAACACATAGACATGCCCTTTCTTGATGAGTTCGGGGAAGAACTGCAAGAAGAAAGTAATGATGAGCAGTCGGATGTGCATGCCGTCGACATCGGCATCTGTGGCCACGATAACTTTGTTGTAACGCAGAGAGTCAATTCCCTCTTCAATATCTAGTGCGGCTTGCAACAGGTTGAACTCCTCGTTTTCGTAAACCACCTTTTTGGTGAGTCCGAACGAGTTGAGCGGTTTTCCGCGCAAAGAGAACACGGCCTGCGTGTTAACGTCGCGGCTCTTGGTGATGCTTCCACTTGCCGAGTCGCCTTCAGTGATGAAGATGGAGCTCTCCTCTTTGCGGTCGTTCTTCGTATCGCTATAATGGATACGGCAATCGCGCAGCTTTTTGTTGTGCAGGTTTGCCTTCTTCGCCCTTTCACGTGCCAGTTTTGTCACGCCAGCCATCGCTTTACGCTCACGTTCGCTTTCCGTGATTTTCTGCTGCATCACCTCTGCTACGTCGGGGTTTTTGTGCAGATAGTTGTCTACCTGTTGTTTGATGAAGTCGCCCACGTATTTGTTAATCGACACGTCGCCGTTGGGCGCCATAGATGTCGAGCCGAGTTTTATCTTTGTCTGGCTCTCGAACACGGGTTCCTCCACATTCAGAGCGATAGCGGCCACAATGCCATTACGGATGTCTCCGTATTCGTAGTTCTTTCCATAGAACTCCTTGATGGTCTTGGCAATATGTTCCTTGAAAGCACTTTGGTGAGTGCCGCCTTGTGTGGTATGCTGTCCGTTGACAAACGAGTGGTATTCCTCGCCATATTGGTTGGCATGAGTAAACGCAATCTCAATGTCCTCGCCCTTGCAATGGATAATGGGGTAGAGACCGTCATTCGTCATATTGTCGTTGAGCAGGTCTTGCAACCCGTTTCGGCTGACAATGCGCCTTCCGTTATACATGATGATGAGGCCTGAGTTCAGGTAAGTGTAGTTGCGAAGCATGGTTTCCACAATGTCGTCGTGGAACTGGTATCCCTTGAACAGAGTTGGGTCGGGTTCGAAGAAGATATAGGTGCCGTTCTCGTCGTTGCTCTTCAGTGTCTTGTCGCTTTTCATCACGCCGCGTTCGAAGACCAAGTGGCGCACTTTACCTTCACGGTACGACTTCACTTCAAAACGTGCACTCAGCGCATTGACGGCTTTCACACCGACGCCATTCAATCCCACCGACTTCTTGAACGCCTTCGAATCGTATTTGCCGCCAGTGTTAAGCTTGCTGACCGCCTCCTTGAGTTTTCCTTGTGGAATACCGCGCCCATAGTCGCGAATACTAACTCGCAACTGCTCGTCGATGTCCACCTCAATGCGTTTGCCGGCATTCATCTTGAACTCGTCAATACTATTATCTATCACCTCCTTCAGCAGCACGTAGATGCCGTCTTCAGGCAGTTGACCGTCGCCCAATCTTCCGATATACATGCCCGGACGAGTGCGCACGTGCTCCATATCCGAAAGGTGTCGGATATTATCGTCAGTATATTCCACCTGCGGTTGCAGGTTTTCATTGTCTGTTATTATATTGTCTTCTGGCATTCAGAATGTATGTTTAAGTCGTTATTATCCTATCACCTTCTTATAGCATCTGCGGCGTTTGTGCTGTTCGTGCTCGAAGTACATCCATTGGCTTTGCACTTTGTCGTTGGTTTCCATTTCCACATGCGTCTCACCCCACGCGAAGCCGTATTTCTGATAGAAGGGAATGAGGTGATAGAAGAGCAGAGCGTTGGCGCCCTTCTTGCGATATTCGGGCAACACGCCAATGAGCAACAAATCGGCGCAAGGGGCTTTGTGCATCTTCAGAGCGCGCAGGATATGCCACCATCCGAAAGGGTAGAGCCTACCGCGCCAGCATTTCTGCAAGGCCAACGTCAATGAGGGCAACGTAATACCCACGCCCACCACCTTGTGCTCCTCGGTCGACCAGTCTTCGATGATGGGCACGAGGTCGAGGTCAATCATCGGGAAATACATGTCAACGTATTGCTTGATTTGGTTCTCCGACAGTGTGCTGTAGCCATAGAGATGACCGAACGTCTCGTTGATGACATCGAAAATCTTCTGCCCCATACCTTCCTCGAACACTTCTTTCTTCGTTGTTGTGCGCACGTGGAGGTTGTAGCGTTTCATTATCATCTCAGAGATTTTCACCATCTTCTCGGGAATCTTATCCGGCACATAGACTTTGTATTCCACATAGTCGTTGTCCTTCACGTATCCGCCCAACCGCTCGATGTGTTTCGGGTAGTAGGGATAGTTGTAGAGCGTGGCCATAGTGCCCAGTTCTTCAAAGCCGTAGGTCAGCATTCCCTCAGGGTCCATATCGGTAAAGCCAAGTGGGCCTATCACCTCCGTCATCCCTTTCTTGCGGCCATAGTCCTCCACAGCCTTCATCAAGGCTTCCGAAACTTCCGTATCGTCGATGAAGTCAATCCAACCAAAGCGCACACTCTTGCGTTGCCATTTCTCGTTGGCGTGATGGTTGATGATGGCAGCCACGCGGCCAGCCACCTTCCCGTCCTTGTAGGCGATATAGTACTCGGCCTCGCAAAACTCGAAAGCAGCGTTCTTCTGCTCGTCCAGCGTGTTCATGTCGTCGCTGAACAAGTTCGGGGCATCATATTTGTTTCCTTTGTAAAGGTCGTAGTGGAACTCCACAAACTTCTTCAAGTCCCTTCGGGAGGACACCTTCTTGATTTCTACTGTGGGCATTTTTCTTTCGTCAGTTTAAGTAAAGGCCGCCGCTTTCACGCCGTCTACAGGCGCTCAAACGGTCAAGATGCATCTTATAATGTGCAAAGTTAAGCATTTTGCACGATAAATGCGAAGAAAAATTTGCTATTTTAAACAAGAAAAGTTAAATTTGCATCGAAAATATCAATTCATCAAAAACAAACCTCTGAATTATGAAAACGAAACGACTACTGACAACGGCATTGGCTGCTATTCTGTTTGCAATGCCGACAATGGCGCAAGAATCTGAACAAGGAAAACTCAAATCTTATTCCTTTGTTGAAGCACAAGGCGGAGTTCACTTCACTTCTACCGACGCGCCTATCGACAAACTCCTGATGCCCACAGCATCGCTATCCTTCGGACATTATTTCTTCCCAGCTGTAGGACTGCGCCTTCATGTGAACGGGTGGCAGTCGAAGAGTGGATTCGACACCCTCGACAAGTACTACAAATGGAACTATATCACAACCGATGCCGACTTGTTGCTCAACGTCAGCAACCTCTTCAGCAAGAACTATTCACGTCCGCTCAACCTCATTCTTGTTGGAGGATTCGGGCTCACCAACGCTTGGAACAACGACGAGTTGAAAGACCTGCGCGCCGCTAATCCTGGCATCAACACGCCGTTGGCTTGGGATAAGAACCGCCTTTCGCACAATATCCGTGCGGGTTTGCGTGTAGAAACCAACGTAACCAAGCCTATTGGACTCTCGCTTGAAGTGGCTGCCAACAGCTTGAGCGACCGTTTCAATTCGAAGACCAACGATGCTGACGATTGGATGTTCACCGCTCAACTCGGTCTTAGCTTCCGCTTCGGACACAAATATAAGAAGTGCAGCGAGAAGAAGCCCGAGCCCGTAGTGCAACCCGAACCAGTTGTAGAGCCCGAGCCCGTTGTTGTGCAAGAGCCAGAGCCTCAGAAACCTATTATCCGTGAGCCGGTGAAGCGTGAAATCACAGTCAACGAAACGCTCCACGAGGAAATCTTCTACGTCATCTGCAAGAGTGATCCCGAGGTGGGTGTGCGCCAGATGCAGAAAGTGGCCGACTTCATGAAGCGCAATGCTGATGCTCGAGTGATGATTGTTGGTTATGCTGACAAGGGTACAGGTAATCCTACGCTCAACATCGGATACTCCAAGAAACGTGCCGAGAACTGCCGTCAGGAGCTCATCGACAAGTATGGTTGCGACGCCAGCCGCATCTCTGTCGACTACAAGGGCGACACCGTTCAACCTTTCGATGAGAACGACAAGAACCGTTGCGTCATCATCGACGGCAAGGGCAGCCATACTGAGACGCAAATCATTCAATAAGCGATTGGATTTCTGGTTGTCAGATGTCTGTTTGCATATGGTTTCATCTGTTGCCAAATGTAAAGAAAATTCTGAATTTTGGGCCTAAATGGCGGCCTGTTTTTTGAAGTGAACAAGATTTTGGTGCGAAAATGGCCAAAAATCGATATTTTCGGAAGTCGTTGATTGTCAACGGCTTCCGTTTTTCTTACATTTTTTTGACCAACGAAAACGATGCTTTTGGGTTGTCAAAGCTATGCTTTGAGGCTCTCACTTGTGGCAAATGAGCGTGTCAAATGCCACAAGTGAGCGGCTCATTTGCCACATATGACACCCTAAGAAGCCACAAATGACAAATCTGTCAGCCGAAAGTGAGGGCAGAAAAGCATGAAAGTAAATATTCTTTACACAATTCTTTTCTAGATTGAACGAAAAAGTTGACAAGATTTTGTCGTGCTTTTTCAAAATAAAAAAGGCAATGATAGAACAAGTCTTTTCATTGCCTTATGCTTTAGGATTGGGTTTTATGCCTCCACTTTTCCTAACAAAGTTGCCGATGTGCTACCCGTAATGCGCACACGAACCAAGTCGCCTATGTGTTGCCCACACTTGTCGAACACCACCATCTTGCCTTGCTCCGTGCGGCCGCAAAGCTGTTCGCGGCTGCGCTTGCTGAAACCTTCCACCAGCACCTCGCGCACCAAGCCCTCTTCTTTCTTGTTTGCTTGTGCCGATAGTTCTGTTTGTAGGGCAATCAGCTCATTCAGTCGGCGCAATTTCACCTCTTCGGGCACGTTGTCGGGCAGATGTTTCGAAGCATACGTTCCTGGCCGCTCCGAGTATTTGAACATGAAAGCCGAGTCGTAACCCACCTCTCGCATCAACGACAAAGAGAGTTGATGGTCTTCCTCTGTCTCATCGTGATAACCCACGAAAATGTCGGTCGACAGACCGCAATCGGGTACGATGCGGCGGATGGCTGCTACACGCTCCAGATACCACTCGCGAGTGTACTTGCGGTTCATCAATCGAAGAATCTTGTCGCTTCCACTTTGCACGGGCAGGTGAATCTGCCGGCAAACGTTCGGCTCCTCGGCTATCACGCGTAAAGTCTCGTCGCTCATGTCCTTCGGATGGCTTGTCGTGAAGCGCACACGCATCTCAGGAACCGCTTGTGCCACCATTCTCAGCAATTGAGGGAAATCAACGACAGAGTCTGAACTTTCGACTTTGAACTGATAACTATTCACATTCTGTCCCAGCAAAGTCACCTCCTTGAACCCACGATCGCGTAAGTCGCGCACTTCGCGCAGGATGCTTTCCACATCTCTCGACCGCTCGCGGCCTCGTGTGTAGGGCACTATGCAATAGTGGCAGAAGTTGTTGCAACCGCGCATGATACTTACGAAACCGCCAATCTTGCGCCCCACAGCCATTCGTTGCGGCACAATGTTACGATAAGTCTCCGTGAGTGACAGTTCGATGTTCATCGCCTTCTGCCCCAGTTCGCATTGCGCAATCAGGTCGGGCAATGACAAATATGCATCAGGACCAGCCACCAAGTCCACTCCGTGTTCGTTGATCAGTTCATCTTTCACGCGTTCGGCCATACAGCCCAGCACGCCGATGATCAGCCGGGAACCTTTCTCGGTTGAAGAGTCGCCCTTCTTTGGGAGGGACAGGCCCCTCAGTTCTCTCAGTCGGTGATAGATCTTGTTCTCCGCATTCTCGCGCACCGAACAGGTGTTCAAGAACACCGCGTCGGCTTCTTCCAAAGACTCACACGTCTCATAGCCAGCCATTTGCATCACGCTCGCCACCACCTCCGAGTCAGCCACATTCATTTGGCAACCGTAGGTCTCGATATAAAGTTTCTTCATCTTCGTCTTCTTTTTGGTTGCAAAATTAAACAAAAAATATCGTTTCCATCGCCATTTCCCCTTTTTTCTCACATTTCGCCTTGTTTCGTTTGCATTAATCAATTACTTTTCCTATCTTTGCCACATCAAATAAGACTGAAACCATTACAAGAAAAAAAACAATCTAAAGACCGTACAATATGAAACATCAACTACGATTTTGGTGCACGATGCTGCTCTTGTCAGTATTTGGTGCGATGTGGGCTCAGAAGACCTACCATTTGGAGCAGGTTACGTCTGTTGAGGCTAGTAGTCTCTATGTGTTTGAGCAAGGTGGACATGTGATGAATAATGTTACTTCTGATGGTGCACTTCAAACTACAGCCTCGTATTCAACGTATGGATTGACAGGAAATGAAACCTATGTCTGGAAGTTGGAAACAGCTTCTGGTGGTTTTTACATGAGAAACGTAAGTCTTACCGCGGCTAATTATCTGAATTATAGTAGTGGTAATAACGTTTCTTTAAGCAATAACAAGTCTATTTGGAATTTAAATTTCCAAACTGATGGAACGGTCCTTATTCAAAACAAGAACAATAACTATTTCTTGGGTTATACAAATGCTGATTCATATGCGTATAAGGCCTATTCATCAAGCACTAGTTTAGGAACCTACGCCCATGCGATAAAAGTTTATAAGCTTGTTGAAACTAACAACTCTATTATGGGTGATTTGAACAACGATGGCGAAGTCAACATCATGGATGTCAACATCCTTATTAATATCATTCTAGGGAAAGAATAATAGAAAAACCGAAGAATATGAAAAGAAGAAGTATACTGACAGCTCTGACCTTTTTGTTGGTCTCTACAACAGTTTGGGCACAAGGTCCCAATGGCAGTAAAGACTATTACAAGGCTGCCAATGGTAAGAAAGGCCAAGCATTGAAGACGGCTTTACATGGAATTATCCATAAG